>WLWF01000411.1_pt1 | contig 41799 bp, 37 predicted proteins | sample 6718331 | NCBI WGS metagenome assembly WLWF01 (sample SAMN12718692, study PRJNA515312) | sponge metagenome | isolation source: marine sponge | host: Mycale hentscheli | place: New Zealand: South Island, Marlborough, Capsize Point | collected 2003-05-01 | reverse complement strand
TCGTATTACTACCACCACTAATTGTTCTAAATTGTAAATCAGTTCCAGACTTACCACTAAATACCTCATTAGCCCCACCACTATTAACACCGTTCTCAATCTTAGTATCTAATTGTGTTTGTACACTACCACTATAAGTATTAAAAATTGATGTATCTAATTTATCATCCAAACTACTTTGTAAATTAATTACTTGACTAATAGGATGAGTATGTGCTGAACTAACTAAATTACTTAGCGTAGTGTTATGAGGATTACTAGTATTACCAGTATGACCATCAAAAGATGAATCTAATGCTTTAGTATCTAAAGTACTTTGTAAATTATCTATTTCACTAATAGGATGAGTATGTCCAGAATTAAGTAATGAAAGTCCATCACCTTGTAGTATTATCTTTGAAGTACTACCACTTAAACCAGCAGACCAGTAATCATTATCTTCTTCCCACAGCAAAGATGCTGTGGTGGCGCTATTCCTAAGTATATCGATACCAGAATCAATCACAGTTGGCGCAGTGGCACCAGTTTGACTACTATTAAGTGTTATAATATTATCTTTAATACTTAGTGTTGAAGTATGTATTGTAGTTGCAGTACCCAGTATATCTACATTACCAGTAATAACAACATTACCATTTACTGTCCCACCAGTCTTATCAAACTTACTATTTAAATTAGTCTGTAAATTATTTATTTCACTAATAGGATGAGTGTGCGCACTACTAGTTAAATTACTTAGCGTAGTCCCATGTGGGTTACTAGTATTTGCACTATGACCATCAAAAGCATTTTTATTATTAGTGATAACCGTATTTGTACTTGCAGAATATGTATTAAAATTAGTTTGACCTAAAAATATATCAATTAAGTTAGTACTACCACTATAAATGGTATTACCAGAAATAGAACTACCAAATAAATTATTATTAATTATTACAGTATTAGTGTCGTCATTAATTGAAATAATATTTGTATTTCTCCAAAAACCACTAGTTGCATCATAGTAAAATGAGTCTCCATCAGAAGCCCCACCAACGTTTGTATCTGAAAGTGAATCAAGTGTAGTAGCAGTAGACCCACTAGACCCTAATAATACGTTTCTTCTAGTGTCTGATGAATCTGTAAAATATAATGCGTTACCTACAAATTCAAAAGCACCAATTTTAGTGGTACTAAGAAAAGTACCCCCAGATTGAATTCTAAGTGATTCTTGAGATGTTGTTGTTGCTGGAAATAAAAGCACACCAGTCATAGAATCACCACTAACATTAACATAATTAGCTTGTGCATCAGATGTAGATATTTTCGTGTTTATCTTATTATCTGTAAGACCACTATATACGTTGAAATCTGTTATTTCATTTAGTGTATGTGTGTGCGCTGAACTAGTTAAATTACTTAGAGTAGTTCCATGTGGATTACTAGTATTACCAGTATGACTATCAAAAAGAACTGTTGTCGTGTAACCTGTTAATGACGAAGTACCTCCAGAATTAGTACCATCAATAATAAGATACCAACCACTTAATCCATCTTTATTTATATAAAGCAAACCAGTTGATATATCAGTGAATTCACTACCTTTAGTTGAAAGATGTGTTGGTACACCAACACCTGTTTGTTTAAGTGTTTGACCTATGGTAATTTGTTGTATATTAGTTGCCATTTTCTTTAATTATAAATATATCTTTATTATATAATATTCCATTTAGATGTCCAATTATAATTTTTACTACCCTCACCAGTAACTAAAATAATTAAATTACCAGAATTACCACTATAAACAACACTGGTTGATGTTAGACCACTTGATTGAGAATCAAAATCTGCTGTCTCCAAGACAATATCCAAGGAACCACTATTTTTATTTACAGCAATAGTCCTTTTCCAAAAACCATAATTGTTTGAATTATTATGAGCTGTTACATAACTTTCAATAAATCTTGTGTTGTTATCTGGAACATCAGTTAATGTTGAAATAATTGCTTGTGAAGCATTAGTAGTTGTTAGTGAATCTGAATTTACATCAGCGTCAATCTTTATAACATCACCAACAGTAGAAACTGTTATGTCAGTACCACCACTTATGGTTCTAAGTACTAATGTGTTTCCAGATTTACCACTAAATATCTCATTAGCACCACCACTATTAATACCATCCTCAATTTTACTATCTAATTGATTTTGTGTATTACCACTATAAACATTAAAAATTGATGTATCTAATTTACTATCTAATTGGGTATTAACACTACCACTATAAGTATTAAAAATTGATGTATCTAATTTACTATCTAAACTAGTTTCTAGATTTACTATTTCACTTATACTATGTGTATGGGCGCTACTAACTAGATTACTTAGAGTAGTCCCATGTGGGTTACTAGTATTACCAGTATGACTATCTAAAGATGAGTCTAGCGCCTTACTATCTAATTCTGTTTGTAAATCAATTACTTGACTTATAGGATGAGTGTGTCCAGAAGCAAGTAATGAAAGACTGTCACCACTTAATAGTATTTTAGAAGTACTACCACTTAGACCAGCAGACCAATAACCATTACTTTCCTCCCAGAGTAAAGATGCAGTGATACCACTATTTCTAAGAACTTCAATACCAGAATCAACTAAAGTTGGTGCAGTAGTACCTGTGGCATTAGAACTTATAGTTATAATGTTATCTTTAACGCTTAGTGTTGAGGTATGTATTGTAGTCGCTGTTCCTAATATATCTACATTACCAGTAATAACAACATTACCATTCACAGTCCCACCAGTCTTATCAAACTTAGAATTTAACTCTGTTTGTAAATTTATTATTTCACTAATAGGATGTGTATGGGCACTACTAACTAAATTACTTAGTGTGGTCCCATGTGGATTACTAGTATTTGCGCTATGTGATATAAATGAATTTTGATTATTCGTAATAATCGTATTCGTATTAGATGAATATGAATTAAAATTAGTTTGTTCTAAAAATATATCAATTAAGTTAGTACTACCACTATAAATCGTGTCACCACTTATCGATTGTGCAGTTAGATTATTATTAACTGTTACAATACTATTAACGTCATCTACATCTATTATGTTTGTATTTCTCCAAAAACCAGTAGTTGCATCATAATATATTGTATTACCCTCTATGGCAGTACCAACACTTGTATCTGAAAGAGAGTTAAGAGTTGTAGCAGTAGCACCACTAGACCCTAATAGTACATTTCTTCTAGTATTTGAAGCGTCTGTAAAATATAAAGTACTACCTACAAATTCAAAAGCACCTACCTTAGTTGAGGTAAGATACGTGCCACCAGACTGTAAAATTAAAGATGCTTTACTAGAAGTACCAGGTGGCAATGTAAGTGTACTAAACATATTAGTATCACCAGTAATATTAGTTGAATTAACAACTATATTTAAATCAGTATTAGATGTATTATTACCTATATTAATTGTAGAAGAGTCGAAAAATGAAGAAAGACCATAATACCCAATATTAACTACACCACCTAAACCACTAGTCAGTGTAAAATCATTGGTGGTCATTTCAATACTATTTAACCCAGCTATTATTGTATCTCCACCAATTTCGCTACCTAAAACAACTTTAGCACCACTTTCTCTAGCAGTAAAAAATGTTGTAAAAGATGTATCAGACACACCAGTATAACCACTATAAAGACCAACTTTAACTTTACTATATGTTGGGTCTTCTGGAGATGCTACTCTTAAATTAAAAGAATCTTCAGTTAAGTGAAAAGTTGTACCAGATGTATAACCACTATCACTAGGATTAACTAATAAACTACCATTAATGTGCAGCCTTTCAGTTGGTGTATCAGTACCAATACCAACATATCCTCTAGTAGAACCACTTCCGTTAATATATAAATCTGATGTTGATAATAATCGTGTAGTACCAGCATAAAAACTAATATGATTATTATTAGCGTTTGGAAAATTTATAATATTTAACCCGTTTGATGATGTTGATTTAATGTAAGAATCTGATTGAACACCATAAACTTGCGTACCAGACCACGAACTACCAACAAGACCTATTGCTATTGAAGAAGAACTATCGTTAGCCTCATAGTTAATTAACCTATTAGTATTATTTGATTTTAATACAGCTGTTGGTCCATCTGGACTATTTAAATCAGTATAAAAATTATAGTCACCCTCAACCACATCTAACCTTCTACTAGGTGTTGATGTCCCAATACCTAATCTTGGACTTCTACCACTTGTTAAATCTATTGTAACACCCGTTGAACCAAAATAAATATTACCTTCGTCATTTGGATTTATATTAAGTGGTGAACAAGAATATATGTTAGATACATGAAAATCTTCAATACAACTACCAGATGTATTTCCAGTAAATGTTTTATTAAAACCTGTTATTGGGATAGTCACACCATCATTTATACGAATATTAAGTATACCATTTGTAAGTGTAGCTCCAGTTGTAAATGTATCATTAGCGTTAACAATATCTAAAATGTTTGTCCCACCAGATAAGTAAGTATTTGCTTCAATAGTGTTAGCTGTAAATGAATTAATACCGTTTACGTTACTATTAAAAGTTACTAAACCAGTACCCATAGATATAGTAGTATCACCACTACAACTCTCAATAAAATTAGAGAATAATGTTGTACATGCTGAAAGAGTTGGGTTACCACCTGTAAGTGATAAAGGCTCTATAATGAATGTCTTGTTTACATTTGGCGTATCAGAATTACAGCTCATAATTATAATATATTTCCTGTTAATGTAAATTTACCAGTAGTATTCCACGGTCTATTTATTTTTATATATATGGTGTCGTTAGCATTAACGACTATAGGTGTTGTTATTGATAACCCATTAAACTTTTCAACTCCATTTACATTTATCTGGATACTAGTAATATTCTCAATTCCAGATATACTATTAAAACTAATACTATAGTCAGCTACAAATGAAAAATCTGGTTCAGACTTAGGTTTAAATATTACATTATAATTAACTTTACTATCAGCATCTGTAACACTAACTGACATTCTAGGTTTACCAGGTCTCTCATCTAACTCTGTCATAAGTAGAGCTCTATTAATAGCTGGTATAACCTCAAATTTACTTTCATCTAAAACATACCCTTGAAGTCTTATTTCAAATGGTTGTACATAAAATCTTTTGTTTTCAAAATCATCGATATTAGACTCATCACCAATACTTTCAAGTAATAATGGCATTGGATGTCCATTAACCCTAATATAATGTTGTATAGCATTAAAAGTGTGTTGTATTTTTACATTTAATTTATTTAAGTCCCTCATTTTGTTAGTAAATAATCTAACCTCATATGTTATATCTACTGAGGTTGGTTGAGGTATTTTATAAACATCTATACCAGTTCTACCACCTTCAAAAGTAGGAACTTTCATGTATGTATAACATCTTCTACCAGGAATATTAAATAATCCAGCTTGGTTTTGACCAACTTGTGGGTTAGGTTGTCTTACTATAGTTATGAATGGCATCTTTATATTCTTATACTTATCGGAATGTTGCCATGTTTTTGAAAATTCAGACCATCTTTGTAAAGTAAGAAATATTACTGGAACTTTTTCACCATCAACAGATAATTCTATATCCTTATCTACAAAATCAATAAAAGATTTATCCATATCTTCATACATGACACCTCTTGGTAAAAAAGTACCTTTATTACTGATATCATCTAGAATTTCTTGTCTCCTAGCTGGTCCAACTTTATCTTTTGTTATTTTAATATTTTTTCTAAATCCTTTAGGGTAAGCCATAATATTCTATATTTTATAATCCTCTAAATTCACCTTCTTCAACACTAGCACAAATCACTGTTCTAAAAGCACCTTTATAACCCATAATAGTATGGTTATTATCGTAATTTTTAATACCATCATTAACAACTGAAAAGAATCTAACTTCAGTTTCACTAACTGGATATCCTATGTAATCACCATAACTAATTTCTGTATCTAACTCAGCTAATTGAGCATCGTATATACCAAAAGTTAATTGACCGTCTTGTAAATACCTAAGAGAACCAGAGCCACTATTATAAGCTTTGTTTTCAGCTTCTGCTAACATAGGTATAACCCTAAGCTCAACTGGTGGATAAAATCTAATACCATCTTTACCAGCTTCATTATATAAATCATCTGATTCAGTCATCTCTCTATCAACTCTATAAAGTATAATTACAAAATTACCATCACCTTCAATAGCTTCTCTACCCATATCAATTTCAAGGTTGAAGTCTTCGTTAGAAAAAAACTTATTGTTTCTATTAATCGGTATTCTTCTTGGTGTTGCCATAGTCTTTTAAGATAAATATTTAGAAATAAGTAATAATCGATAAACTATTGATTTTTTATTCTAAAATGCTTATATTTAGAATTCATAACAATTTATTTAACGTTAAATGGATTTGATTAATTTAGACGATATAAAAGGTCGTGGAGCTATAAACATACTCGAAACTTATGAGGGCAAGAACCCGTATTTAAAAAAACTTAAGTTAGAATTAACTAAAAAGGGTAAATTAGCATTAACCACAAACCAAACAAAGTATATCATGGAGTTCCATGATAAAGAACCAATATATATAAATAAAGTAATAGGTATTACAAGTTTTCTAGGTGAAGAGTTAACAAAAAAAGAAAAACTTAAATTCACTCCAGAAAGAATACTAATAGAGTACATGTTAGCCGAAAGTGATAAGTCTTATCATGTTTATGGAAAACTAAAAAGAAACCAAAAGAAATCTGGAATGTATTTCTTACCTAAGACACAAGTTTTAGATGACCCATACTATGAAGAAATTGATATAGATGTTGATTTTAAAAAATACAGCGACATAGACCAATTTGTTTTAAAAGATGGTACAATTGGTAGAACACCTTATGAACATCAAAAAAAGGGTGTTAAATTTTTATTAACACACGATGGGTGTTTATTAGCTGATGATATGGGTTTAGGTAAAACATATCAATCAATAATTGCTGCATTAGAAAGTGGTGCTGAGAGAATATTAATTGTTTGCCCATCAGCTGTAAAAATTAATTGGGAAAGAGAAATAAATTATTTTAAATGTTATGATACATCTATAATTGAAGGTAAAAAATGGAATCAAGCCAAATTTACTATTATTAATTACGATATTCTTAAAAATTTTCACACAATACCTGGTATTACAGATAAATCATTGAAAGAAGAGGATATATGTTTCGATTCTCAAATCTTGTTACAAAGTAATTTTGATTTATGTATTATAGATGAAGCTCATAAATTAAAAGACCCTAAGAGTATTCGTGGTGCTATTATGAAAGATTTATGTGTTAAACATGGTATCGAAAAAGTATGGCTTCTTTCTGGTACACCAGTAGCTAATAGACCTATGGACTATTATAACCTACTTAAACTAATAAAAGCACCAATTGCAGATAACTATAAATTCTATATACAAAGATATTGTGGTGGTAGACAAATAACAACCAAACACAAGAACGCTAGAGGAAATCCTAAGAAGGTTTGGATTACTAAAGACGCTACCAATCTAGAAGAATTAGCAATAAAAACAAAACACCTTTATCTTAGAAGACTTAAAACTGAGATTGGTGATATGCCAGAGAAAACAATTGTCCCAACATACCACAAGTTTAATAAAAGACAATGGAGAGATTACGAGAATCTTTGGGAAGAATATTTAGACGAGAGAAGTAGAAACAAAAAAAGAGGTACACCAGATAGAGCTATTGTTGAGCTAGGATTACTTAGAAAGTTTGTTGCTATGGAAGCAATTAGTGAAACTATAGACATGGCTGAAAATATTATAGAAGAAGGTCATAAGGTAATTATTTTCTGTAATTTTACTGATGAATTAATGGAATTACAAAAACACTTTAAAAATAAGTGTGTAATACATTATGGTGAAATGTCTGATAAAGAAAAACAAAAAAGTATTGATAAATTTCAAGAAAATAATTCTGCACAAGTATTTATAGGTAACATTATATCAGCTGGTGTGGGAATTACCTTAACTGAAGCCACTCATGTTATATTTAACTCATTCGATTGGGTTCCAGGTAACAATGAGCAAGCTGAAGATAGGGCCTACAGACTAGGACAAACAAATAATGTAACAGTTTATTATCAATTATTTGAAGAAACCATTAGTGTTGCTATGTGGAACACATTACAAAGAAAACAAGAAGTTATAGATATAATAATGGGTGAAAAAGAAATTGATGAGGTAGCTGCTATGGAAATAATGTTACAAGAAATAATTGATGAATATGAATAAAGTTAGATTATACGGATTTGATGGTTGCCCATTTTGTAATGAATTAAAAAATTTACTTATAGAAGATAATATATTGTTTGATTATATTGATATAGAAAACGAAAGATATAAAAAAGAAGTTGATAAAGTTATGGAACTAGCTAAAACTGATAGCGTACCTATTGTTATAGTTAATAAGATGATTTTATCACCAGAAATTAGTTTTAAAAGTATAAAAGAAGCTGTTAATATTATAAAAAAGTTCTTAAACGAATAAAAATAAAAAAGATTACTCCTTTTTTAGATATTTATTAATAAATAATAAATTATGGCAGTAAGCAACGAAGATAAACAAAGAATTTTTGAGCAATTTCGTGTATCAATGGGTGCACCACTACGTCAGATTGAATTAACTGACGACTCTCTCTGTGTGTTATTAGATATGGCAACAGAGGATTATGCGCAATACGTACAGGAATGGTTAGTAGAACATCAATGGCAATCATTATTAGGTCAGAACATTGACACTACAGATATGGCTTTCGCTTTGAGTGTTAGAGATTTCGATTTAAGCACACAATATACATACGCATATTCAAAACAAGTGGGTCTTCAATCTAGAGGTCCATGGGAACTAAAAAAAGATTATATAACACTTGAAGCTGGAAGACAAGTATATGAAATACCAGCTGGTAGGGAAGTAAACGAAGTGTTATGGATAACACCCCCAACAACACAAGCAGCATTATTTGCCAATTATGGTGGTATAGATTATGGTTTTGCTGGTGGATTTGGACAACTAGGTGCTGGAGGTGCTGGTGGTGGTTATGGTTTTGGTGGTCAAGGTGGTTACTATATAGCACCAGCCTTTGATATACTACTTACAGCTAGTGATTTAAATTTAAAAAACAGATTATTAAGAAGTGAATTAGTTTATAAATTAACCGCTGGACCAAACGGAACTAGATTGTTACACTTGTTATCAACTCCAGGTTCTAAATTTACATTTGGACATGGTATTGGTGGGCCTGGAAGTTCTATAAATCTTACTGGATGCCAAGCTTGGTATTTTTACTACGACACAACATCTGATAATGTTGATGAGTGTAGAAGAGATAATCCAGATATTATTAAACTACCTAATGATGTTCCTTTATCTAAATTAGATTTCGCAGATTTTAATGAACCAACAAAAGTATTAGTTAGAAACCTATTCATGGCTGAAGCTAAAAGAGCTTTAGGTAGAACTAGAGGTAAGTTTGGTGGTATTGTAGGACCTCCAGAAGCTGAAAGAACTATGGATTATGAATCTCTACTTTCTGAAGGTAACGATGAGAGGAAGGCAATACTCGAAAGACTTGATACTAGACTTGAAAGATTGTCCAGTACTAAACAACTAGAAAGGTCTGCTAATGAATCTGAGAATTTAAACAAGCATTTAAAATATAGACCACTAGGGTTTTTTGTAAAATAATAATAAAAAAAATAAAGGAGCTAATTAAAGCTCCTTTATTTTTTTAATCGTTATCATATTTTATAATTAAATCATCTGGTTTTTGATTCCTAGCTTTATCTAAGTTATTTTGATAACTCATTTCCATTTCATAAGCTTTTTCTAAAGTAAGACTACCAGTTTGGTTATAATCCCAGTCTTTTCTAATCCACTCACCATTATAACCCATTTCCCAGTAATTATCTTCTAATAATTTAATCATATCAGCTTTTAACTCATCCATGTTTTGAGAAACAGTTTCTGGGTCTTTATGACTATTAATTGATTCTTTATACTCCAACCATTGTTCATATCTTTCATCATAATCATGGTTATTCATTTCATAGTATATAGCTCTTTCTTTAGCTTCTTTTTCATACTTAAAAAGTATATCCATTTCATATAACTCAACACCCCATTTATTTGACGTAAAGATATATCTTTTATCTTCTGTAGTCTTTAAATCACTAAACATTAATATTTGTTTTGGTACCTCATTAGTACTTCTTATATTAACATAATCATTGACTTCTAATCTTTTACAAATATCATCTATACGATTTTTTTCCTCTTGAATTTCATTAAGCATTTCAATATGCTTTCTTTCGTGATAATCAGCTCGTAAGGTATCCCATTCATCTTGTTCCATAAAATTAGGTAACTTATCTACTGAATCCCAAAACCTAATTTCTTCATCACTCATACGCATAACGTATTCATAAGAATCTTGGTCTGTCTCTTCAAATGGTTTACCAGCAGTTAGTTCGCATTCTTTCTTACTAAAGACACTTCTCTCTTCTAATTTTAACACTTTAGTTTTTTTATCTTTAAAAACATCTATTATTATTTTGTCTCTAATCTCTGTGTCAAAACAAACTAGTAATGGTTTTATACGTTTATTAAATGCATTTAAGTATTTAGCTACATTATATTCATCATTAGTTAAATCTGGATTACTTTCCAGTTGACTTTGAGGTATTAATTTACAATTAAATAAAATTTCTACAATTTGTTTAGTTTCTTTATCCTTAATAGTTTTAATATCAGCATGAGATTTAGCTTCACCAGTGTTAACATAGTATATCACATCACCCAAGTTAACATTTAAATCGTGTTTAATTACTAACTCCATATGAGCCTGTCTAGACTTTAAGTTACCAACTTTATTTTTTTGTCTACAATATACGTTTTTGTAATTATCTACACTTAATTTAACTTTACCTTTAGAGGCTATTTTAGCAACTGGTATTTCGTAATTATAAATCTTGTTAACATATTCATAATACCATTCTATAAACTCATAACCCTTACCATCTAGTAATAGTCTAATACCATTATCTAAAAACTCTTCGATATAAACAGGCATCTTTTTAGACTTTACAGAATTACCTACAAGTTTTACTTTGCCACCAATCAAATTAGCATAATTTTTTCTAGCAAAGTTAATGGTGGACTCACACACATCATCAATATCTAACCCCATTCTACCTTCCATATAAGTCTCATTAAATTCAGCTAATACAGCATCAAGACCAGTTAACTCTGTACCTGGTTCATACTTAGATGTTTTCCAATGGTTACCTTTAGCATTATATTTAATTGAGTCAATATGTTCTGGTAATGCAAAGTTAGCACCATCAGTATCCATAACTAATGGTCTAAACCCATGAGTTTCTTTAAAATACTTAAGCATTAATCTCAAAGATTGTCTACCTCTACAAGTTGTTTCTTCAGCACAATCACTATCACCCCAATTAAAGATATAAGGTGCACCATAAGCACCAAAAAATGAGTTAGCTAATATCTTAAGTGGTAATTGTTTTTTATCGTAATCAGATGCTAGTTTTTTTTGGTCATTAATCATGGTTTTAGCATTATTAATTCTTTCTTCTGATAACTTATGTTTATTGTTGTCAAACAAATTCTGATACTTACCTTTTAATTTTTTAGCATCACCCATTTTAAATTTAAATTCATCCCTCTTATCAACAACATATGTTAAAAGACCTTCCATAACACCAGATATATCCAAACTTGGAAATATACCCCAAGTTAATTGAGTTTTAGGATATAGTGCTGCAAAATCTAACTTAGCAACATTTTCAGCGTAACCAACCTCAACAAGTCTAGAAAGACCACCAACAAAATTTCTCTTATCTTCTAGATTTGGAATACCTAACCCTTTTTCATATGACCATGAAGCCATAATTAGTTTCCATTGTCCAGCAGTACCCATTGTAGATGAACGCATGTACGAAGTAGGTAATAATTTAGCAATTAAATAAGATGCTTGATTATAGATTGCATCTACTTGGTCTGTCTCCCAAAGGTCATCAAGTAAATATCTTTGAACTATATAATTACCTTTAACTATCTCATAATTGACTTTTAAGGGGTTATTTTCATTTATCCTATACCAATCACCATCAGTGTCATTAAAAGCGTAATCAGACTTGTCTAACCATGTTTTATTAAGGATATCACCAGGAACATAAACTCTATTCTTCTTAGCAACTCCAGAAAATTGAGTAATATACTTAAGTGACCATGATTTTATATCTGAATTAATAGCTTGGGCCCTACGAACAGCATGAGAAATATCTAAAATATTATAACCCCACATCATAGTCTGTTGGTAATGTTCAGATTCACCACCTAATTTAAGCATTGAATCTTTCCACTTTATTTTTTGAGTAGATACAAGTGGTTTAGCAATTTGTGTAATATCTATACAAAGTCTTTCACATCTTCTTTTAATAAAAGGCCAATCAAAGTTAGCATCATTATAAGCTGTTATAATATCTGGTTTTAACACTGCTATAGTAGCGAAAAATTTAGTGATATTATCTCTTTCAGAATCTCTTCTTTCTTTAAGAATCTTATTTTGGTCTTCTTGTGGTAATATATTAATATCATCATCTATTCCTAATACACCATCATCTCTAAGTTTAATCTCATGTTCACTAATAGTTTCAAGTATTTCTTCATAACCATGGTTATCTCTCATACCTATTTGAAATATAGCATTCGTTGATGGTTCTAAACCCTCAGTCTCAAGGTCAAACTGAAATCTATGAACATCATTATAATCGTCCATACCTTTAAATAATCTTTTACCAGTTTGAATTAAAAATTGTTCGGCTGGAGAAAAAGTAACAAATAGTTTTTTGAAATCTGCATTAAATATATCTACACCACCTTCTCTGAAAAAATTAATTAAATTACCATAACTACCATTACATGTAGCTATAAACTTATAACCCTTATCAAGTCTCTGTGGAACATTACCCTCATCATCATCAACCTTTAACGATTTTATTTTAACTTTCCATTTATTCATAGCTGATTTAATGGCAGTTCTTTTGCCACCGTACATGATAGTTGAAACTTCATGCTTAAGCCACAAGAAAGGTTTAAATCTATGTTTCTCTATTCTTTTACCGTTTAGGGGGTCGTTTAAAATTAGATTAACAAAATCTTCGTGATAAGACGCTTCAATTGCTACAATATATTTTTGTGGGTCTCTACCCTCCAGGAAATTTTCTATTTCTTCAAAAGATACTTTTTGTTTTGACATATCATTATTATTTTATACAAAACTACAACAAATAAATCTATAATACAATAGTATTGGAAAGTTTATTTTTTAAGTAATTTGCAAATTACTTAACAAAGTAAGTGATTTTAATTTAGAAAAACAAGTAAATAATTTACTTTTTTATAGAACCTTCTAAAACATGTACGTATAATTCTTCTCTTATCGGCACTATTAAAGTCCCAGAACCATCATTAAATTCTATAGTGAAATTACCAACATAAGTACCAGCTTTATTGGTGTCTTTACTTGTGAATTGATACGCTAGATAATATTCTTCATCTTCACAACCATCGTATTCTGTTTTAAGAATACATTTAGCAGCTTTCCTACCAATCTTCTTAACACCCGTAACGATATCTGACATACAAAAATATATGTCACTATTTTGTAACTTATCATTAAATTCTTTATAAGTATACCTACCGTCTTTAATTAATTCCATTTTAAGAATTGGTAGTGTTGCTCCCTTGTTAATGTGAAAATCCATACTATCTTTTTTATATAAATATGAGAAACTTTACATTTGTTCTCGATTTCATTGCATAAAAGACGGTGAATAATTATTAGTGGTTACACGATTTATTTTTATCTTCTTTAACGTGTGGAAACCAAATTTCATCATCACGCTCTATCATTCTTAAGTCAGATTTTTCTTCATCACTCATCACACTTAATATAACATCTCTGTAGTTTTTATTTAATTCACTATCATTAGGCCAAATACGTAAACCATATTCCCCTTGAATAGTTTCAATGGGTTTGCAATAAAGTGTTTCTGTTGGTAAGATAAGCCCTTCTTGTTTTAAGGCTTGTAGTAATTTACTATTCATCCTCCAAACCATCGCTAAATTAGTTGTTACGTAAATCTCCATATTAATAAATATTATATAAACTATTTAAATATTGTGTCATTTGATTACGTTCAGAGTCGCTAAGGTACCTATTGTATACAATCATCCTGGTTATTTCACAAGATAAATGCCTACTAACAAACCCAGAACTTGATTGCATAGCAGCTAATGCCCAACCAATACTATTACTAGTTGTATCAGTATAACTAATAGATGATGCTGGGGTATCAGTCTTTTGAGTACCTTCATCTTTTCTCATATTATAGTAAGTTGAAGGTTCGTATCTCATTTGATATACGTATACTTGTTCAGAAGTTTGACCACTAACCATATCATATATAAGCCAATCATCCATAGAATAGGCCCATTCAGAACCATTACTATGGATATGCATAGATATTCCTTCATCAACCCCAGAACCATTCTTCCAATAATGGTCATATGTATCGTTTAAAGATGAATTAGTGTTCCTACCAACAAAAAAGATGGTGTGTGCTTGTAATAAAAAATCAGAATCATATGGTGCTATCATATATTCAGATAACGAATTAGCTGTACCAAGAAACCTAACATAAGGTTGATTATTATAGTTAGCTCCAGAACTAAAAAATGTAGGTTTATCAATTGCAGTAGTTTGATTAAATGTATATACACCACCTAAACCAGCACCACCAGTTGACCACTGTTCAACAGACTGCCCATTAGTAGCAATAGTTGCACTAGAATCATTGTACACTGCATATCTAGCATCTAAATCAAATACCATACCAGATATTATTGGTATTGTAGAAGCACTAAAAGTACCTTTTCTATAAACAAATGGCGTAAAAAATCCCATATTAATAAATATTATGGTAGTTGTTTAAATCCGTTATAAAATTACTCACAGTCGAATCATCGAGGTATTCATCATACATACATAACCTATACATGTAGAAACCTAATGACTGACTAGGATTTTCACATGGTACACTAAATCTACCATTGATAACAACATCACTTAGTGTTCCGTAATCAATACTAGTTACAGTATCTCCAGATGTTTTGGTTTCATTATTAAATTGTAAGTAATGTTGACCTACAGTTCCAGCACTAAACCTCCAAACCATAATCTGAAGAGTGTTAGCTGAATAAGTTGGTCTATTACCAAAGTTAGAACCACCAGAAGGTGTACTTTGCATACTCACATCCCATTCATAAGGTGAAACCCCAAGTAATTGAGCTTGCCACCCATAAGCGGATACATTACTACCACATGAGTTGCTTATAAGTCTAGACGTACCAGGCCCATAAGGTCTCATAACTATAAACATAGTCATTTCTTGAGTATCAAAGGCACCATCATTAGGTATAACCATAAATTCATCATAGAATGGTGCTTGCCCAGAGTCAAAATCATCAAAATGTACATAAGGTTTACCATTGTCACCACTTTCAAACCAAGCTGGTCTTGTAAGTCCAGAATAAGTAGCACCAGTTAAACAGAAGGCATCATTATCACTTCCAGACTGGTCTCCCCATCTATACAAGTCTTGACCATTAGTTGCAAGTGTTGAACCATCATCTATCCATGTCTCTAAGCCAGGGTCAAGGTCAATAATAAGACTACCAGATGGTGGTGTAGGTCCAGGTGTAACATATTTAGATAAAATATAATTTTGAACTTTAGTTACAGCAGAATCACTTAACGCTCCATCGTAAATTATATAGTTACCAAAAGAAAGTGGAGCTGGATTACTAGTAACAGAAGAGCCACCAATACTTAATGGGTCAGAATGTGAACCAGCATAAGTTATTCCATTACCACTACCTAATTCACTATCAACTAGTGTAGTTCCAGTCCAAGCTTCAATAAGTGTTGGTTGAGTACCTCCAGAACCACCAACTCTAAATGTGTATAGTTCACATTCATTAGGTCCAGCGTTATCTAATTTAGGTGTTCTTATTTCTAATTCGTTATAACCAGGTGGGAATGACTCGGCTGGGTCATTATATAAAAATCTAAGATAAGCATCACTAGAACTTGACTGATAATCAACACCCCAACCATCACTTGTAGGTGTTGGCCCATCAGTAAATTCAGTTATAACATCATTAACTTGGAAGTTTTGAGAATCATTTTTAGTGAAATACATAAATAAAGTAAGTGCTGATAAATTACTAAATGAACTATCATAAATAACTCCTAATTTATCGTTTTCACCTCTGTTAAAATATAAAACATTTTGACCATTAAAACATGTGTCACCAGTAGTGTATAAAGGTCTGTCCCCACTATCTGTTTGTATAGCATTATTATCGTAAGTTGTCTGGTCATCCCATTGATAAACTGTATCACCAGTAGATGCTGAAGTACCCGAACCATCATTAAACACACCAATAGAACTATCCAACCATATTATTGCATTGTGTCCATCTAAAAGACTAAAACCATCTGGAACACCACCCCCACCACTAGAGACAACTCCTTTTCTATAAACAAATGGTGTAAAAAACCCCATAAATTAATTATTGAAAATTTTTTGCGATTAATCCATATAAAGAAGTACCATCACAAATAAACGTTATTATATCCACTGAACCATCAGCAGTTGAAAGTGTTGGAGGATTGCCTTCCTCCCATTTATATGTGGAATCATATGTGATTGTATGTGAACCACCATTAGATTGTTTAACTAACATAGTATACGTAGAACCACCTTTCATTGTAGATGTTCCACCACTAACATTTGTATTACCACTAAGTGTTAATATTTGTGCATTTGAGTTATCCCAATCTGGTATAAATGTAGTTCCACCTGTTAAGTTATCGTGTATTGGTGTGTAAGCTTGTCCTCTAACTTTTAAATTACTAACAACATCTAATTTTTCAGTTGGTGTATCAGTACCAATACCAACATACCCTCTATTAGTTCCATCACCCAATATCATAATATCTGATGTAGTTGCTGATAAATGGTCATTCACAACTTTACCAGCGTAAAACCCTATATTATCACTAGTTCCACTACCTTCATTATTTATGAAGTTCATATTATCGGCTGCTGATGTTGCTGCGATAAAACTATCATCTGGATTACCAACAACTCTTGATGTTGATGAAGGCCCTATCATACCGAATTGTAACTCAGCGCTTGATGTAGGTGTCCCAATAGACACAAAATTAGTGTAAGTATTCTCATCACTAGTCAAAAATAGTTGATTAGTAGAATTACTATTCTCATTATCTAATCTAACTTTTAACTCACCATATGTTCCCCCAACATGTAATTTACTATCTGGTGTACCTGTACCTACATTCAACTTAGGTACATAAACTGTATCCTCCGTTGCTGCTGTAATTCCAGTACCACCAATAACAACAACCCCATTAAGACCGCTAATTTTATTAATCTTACCACCAATAATGGCTGAAAAACTGGAATTATTGATACTAGAGCCACTACTACCAATTATAGTAGATGTTTCGTTAGAACCAGCACCAGAGTATATGATATTATTATCCTCACCACCAATAATAGATGAATGGTCCATTGAGAAAATGAAGTTACTAGCACCACCAATAATACTAGAAACCCCAACAGCGCATTCAGCACCTATTTCATTATTAACACCACCTAATATAGAAGATGCCCACCCATCATTTGTGTTATTTATACCTCCAATTATGGAAGATTGACCGTAACCAAGGTCTGAAGCAAAAGGAAACCCATACGATGTTATTTGCTGCATTGTATTTTTAGAAATACCAATAACGTTACCAGCGCCACCTAATAATACAGAACGTCTATTATTCATTGTACTACCACTAGTAGCCATCATAACACTATTAGTTGATGCTGATGAAGTACTATTAAAACTACCTATAATACCAGTACCGATTGAATTATAAACAGTGTTATCATTACCTCCAATTATAAACTCACTATTAGGATTAGTTACTCCAGTCCATCCACCAATACAAAAATCAATTGTGTTTCCAGTACCACCTATAATTGCGCTGTTAGTGTGACCTGTTATTGTATTTTGTAATCCACCTAAAATAATACTTCTTTCTCCATTCAGAGTATTATCTTCACCACCACCTATAAATGACTTATCAGTATCATCAACAGTATTAGACAGACCACCAACAATGACTGATAATGCAGAATTACCACTAATAATATTTTCATTACCACCACCAATAAATGAGTTAGGGCTATTACTTAGGAGGTTAAATCTTCCACCAAATATAGCACCAGTTCCACCAGAAATAATACTTGAACCATTTGAAAAAATGTATGACCCGTCAGTACCGTCAGACGGACCAGCACCAATAGTATTGGCTTCACCAGCAATAACTGATGATGTAGAATCACCATTAATGGTGTTATTACCAAATACTGACCTTAAGGCTGTGTTATCTGTACCCCCAGTTGTCCAATAACCACCAGTCGAACCACTTCCACCGCCAGAACCAACATTAAAAGATAAATCATTACCGTTTATCTTTTTAAGTGTAACAGTGCTACCAACCGTTTGAGCGGTGTATATTAATTCACCCCTAAGATATATAAAATTATTATCAACCTCGTCATGTGTGAGCACAGAGCTCTTGGTTAAATCTTGTATAGGTGTGACCCATGGGCTAATAAGGGACCTAAGTATTAATCTATCGTTTGCCATATTTTTCTTTTTATATAATAAATATCTTTATTTTCCGTATCTTAACTTTTCTACAGAACAATTATTTTTTAATCCACACCAGTATAAATCACAAATGTGAAATCTAAATTGAGAAATGTCACCTATAAATGTTCCAGCAAAGTTTTTCTCAATTGATAATCCCAAGTCTTCAGAGTCTTGCCCATCAAAAGTCATACTCTCTATAAGGCCTTGAGAACCTCCACCTAAAGATATATTGAATGGAACACCTAATTGTTTATCTTTATGTTCATTAAGTCTTTTAGCTATAATCTCATCAAATTCTTCAACAACAAACTTTAACTTACAATCAACATAAAACATAAGTCTACCTTTCCTAGCTTCACCATATTTTAAATCGCAATCATCATATTCTGGCATAACGAATCTTATATCAATTTTTTGCCACTCATCATCTTTAATCATTCCACTATCTGAATACTTCTCTTCAACTGTAACACCAGAAACATATGTATCTCCAGAACATTGACCTGTAAAACTTAATAACCTATAACCTATTGAACCGTCATCCTTAATTCTAAACCCTATTGCGTTATCAATAATGTCAGCATCTTTATCTAACTCTAATAAAGGTTTAGTATCACCACTGTAATCACAAACAGACCTATTACCAAAACCAGAACCTTTTGAACCACAATTACCACAAGTGTCACCACTAGAAGGTTTATCAGCTCTACCATAAATTAAGAATGGGTTTACAGGATTTCTAGTATAAACTTCAGTTTGTGCGCTAATTGTTATAGACCCACCTGTAAAATCACAAACAGACCTATTACCAAAACCAGAACCCTTTGAACCACAATTACCACATGTGTCACTACTTGGTTTATCGGCTCTACCGTAAATTAAAAATTGATTTGTAATTTCGTTATATTCGATAGGTGGAGGACTAAGAGGTATTTCATGACCCTTATTATCAATGAATGATATATCAGTTTCTTTTGGTACAGTACAAAGTGTTGTAGTTGTTGCAGTACAACCAGTATCAGATGTACAACCACTTGTGCAACCAGTATTATTACCCTCAAATACATTCCAAAACTTATTTTCAGCTCTAGCACCCATATAAAAGAAAAACCCTTTATTATCTGGGTATGTATCATTAAGAGTTGTTGCAGTTACTGATGAACATACACTATCAGACTTTTTAACCCAGAACTCAGCAACCCAAGACTTAGGAACTCTAACTGGTAGCAATTCATATGAATAACCATCTAATTTATAATAACCTTGGTAAAATCCACCACAAAATCTAGAGTAGTCACCAAGTATTGAAGAATCTTGAATTATCTCTATAGGGTATTCATAATTACCTGTTTGACCTGTAACTTTATTTAACACTAGTTTAGTTGAACCAGAATTAATAACTGTAGTAGTACCAGTTAACGTATGTGTTAACGCTGTATTTGATGTATCACCACTATTTTTAGTATACTGGATATAACCATTATCTATACCAGTAAGGCCAAACGTATCAAACGTATAACCAGTATTTGTAGCTCCACTCCAACTAACTAAACTATATATAGTGTCAGCAGAAGTTGAACCAGTTGAATATATATTACTATTGTTAAAATCGTAATGTACTACAAGACAATCATTAACAATACCACTATAATTGCCTGGCATTGCATATCCATCATGAGCTAAATAAAAGTCATAGTATTCACTACTACTTAAAAAAGCATCAACCTTATTAAAATTATAATTTTTTAAGTTACCCATCTAATTAAAATGTTTCTAAACCAGTTCTCTTCCAACCAGCTTCTGTCTTAATATAAATATAGTCATCATCTCTAGTAATTTCACCTAACTTACCTTTATCATCATTTGTTGATATTGGTGTAAATTTTGGGATTACTAATCCGTGAGGTAATATATAATTATTAGTATGCCAATCACCATCTGAATTAATCTCAAACACTGAATTAGTCTCATCGTTAATTCCTTTTATAACCGTGATACCACCATTAAGTGCTGAATCATGAGTACCATTAAAGTTAAGCTCTATATTGTTATCCTCTGAAGCAATAGTTTGTGTTTCAAGGATTAATTCATCTCTATTAAGTATAGGTGAATTATCACCAGCTAATTCTTGTATCGCTCCAATAATCCATGGAATTATTTCTTTATACTCAAGCGTAAGCGTACCATCACCCTTAGCTCTTTCCGTAACCATTTCTGGTATTACCTCTTGTACTTCTTGTGCGATAAGTCCGTATATCGTACCTTCTCTAAGTTTAATCTCTGGTGTCCACTCAAATGATACTGGATTTAACTTAAGAATCTTATCTAATGGATTTTTAATTGCTTGTACATTATCCTTAAAACTAATATCGGAAACACCATTTATAATCTTACCATCAGAATTAGTTTGTAAATCAGTTACACTAGTAAGACCATCAATAATTAAATCTGGAACATAAACCATATCATCAGTTGTTGCTGTTATATTAGTGCCACCAATAATAACAGACCTATTAGCATTAGAAATTACATTAAATTCACCACCTATTATTACTGAATGGTCATTACCAAACGATAAATCGATAACGTTACCAGTACCCCCTATTATAGCACATTGGTTACCATCAGTAATTGTATTCCCAGAACCAGCAAAAATACCAGACCTAAATACTGTGTTACCGTCATTAGCGATTGTGTTATTATCTCCACCAACAATAACGGACCTTGGAGCATAATAAATTGTAGAGGATGAGGAACCAGCAATAAACCCCCAATTAGTACCTAATAAGTTAGAATTATGAGATGCAATAATAACCATCGTATTAGTTGAACCATCACCACTAACCACATTATCTCGTCCTCCAATAATAGCTGAATAGGAAGTACGTTCAAGTCTATTATTAAGACCACCACCCATAAATCCATAATCCGATGTATAACCACTAGAATCTCTACCACCAACAATAGTAGTATATTCTGAACCGCTTAATTCGTTGATAAAACCGCCAAGAATTGTAGAATAACTAGATGTTGATTGTATTTTACTTTTATAACCACCAATAATTGAAGTATATTTAGAATCAAAAATATCATTGTCCCAACCACCAGCAATTACTGAACGGTTAGCCGTAGCTGGAGTAGAACCAGTAATAGTGTTTGATAAACCACCAATAATTGACGATTCATCGGCTCCATCTATATTGTTTTGACTACCACCACCGATAAATGACTTATCAGAAACATATACAGCATTTAATTTACCACCACCAATAAATGACTTAGTGGTTCCACTAATGATATTTTCATCACCACCTATTATTGAATTTTCATCTTGGTTAGAAAAAACATTAGTACCAACTAGTATTTCATTATTCTGACCACCTATAATGGATGACCATGTATCACCACTAATTGTATTAAGATGACCTCCAATTATACTAGAACCACCAATACTACAATCAGCATTAATTTCATTATTAACACCACCTATTATACTAGTAAATGAACCATAATTAGTATTACCTAAACCACCAATTATGGAAGATGCACCATAGCCAAAATCAATATCTGGGTACCCTAAACTAGCTATACCTTGATAATAACCAGGGGTAGAACTAATAGTATTATTTGCGCCACCTAATAAAACGGAGCGCTTATTAACCATTGAACTACCACTAGTGGCCATCATAACAGAATTAGTACCCCCAGATAAACCACTGTTATAACTACCTATAATACCACTACCTTCAGAATTATAAACAAGGTTATCAAAACCACCAAGTATAAACTCACCACTAGATGAAACTGAACCATAACTACCAAGACAAAAATCAATTGTGTTTCCAGTACCACCTATAATTGCACCATCAGTGTGACCTGTTATTGTATTTTGTAATCCACCTAAAATAACACTTCTTTCTCCATTCAGAGTATTTCCACTACCACCACCAATAAATGCTTCAGTTGAAGCGCTAATAACATTATCCTCACCACCAATAATAGAACTTCTGTCAGACGAACCTTCTATGGTATTATCCTCACCACCAGCAATTACCGATTTTTGAGAACTATTAATTTCATTTTCATCACCACCAATAAGAATCGAATAATTACTTATGGAATGAGCGGAATTACTTCTACCACCTAAAATAGAACTTCTATTACTATTATCAATAAAGTTAGCAACACCACCAATGACTACAGAATCAACTGAATTAAAAATTTCACTATATTCACCACCAATAATTGATGAATAATTACCCCCAGTAATATCACTATTAAAAGATGATATAATAGACGAATATTTAGATTCATTAGAACCATTTGGTTTTATGTGTGAACCAGCAGAACCATATATGATATTAGATGTTGAGTCCGATGGGTCAACACTTGTACCACTAATTGATGAATTCCAAGAAGATACTATAGATGACAATTGAGAATACTCAACCGTACCAGATACAGAACCAATAATACTAGCATTATTTGATGTTAAAATAGAACTATCATTAGAACCAATGATACCTTCTCCAACACCAACAAACGCACTAAAATCAACCGTATTACCACTACCACCAATTATATAAGATAATGTGTGACCAGTAATTAAGTTTTGGTAGCCACCTAAAACAACACTATAATCAGAATTGTTATTTATTACATTATCATTACCACCAACAATACCAGCGTAAAGTGAGTTATCTATTGTGTTATTATCACCAGCAATAATTGCTGAAGAATCTGAACCACCACTTAATTTATTATTCTCACCAGCAATTATTACTGAACTATCTGAACCATTCATAGTGTTAAATTCACCAACTAAAATGATAGACTTATCAGAACTATTAGTTAACGTATTTTGATAACCACCAATTATAGAACTTCTGTCAGACGAACCTTCTATGGTATTACCTAAACCACCACCCATCATTGACCACGCTGATTCAGTTAATGTATTAAGTTCACCACCAGCTATCATACTTTTCGCTACACCACCACTTAATGAGTGACCACCCTTCTCATCTTTAATCGCTCCATTACTATCACCACCTTCTTCCCAGAATGTTACACCAGATGTGGCTGCTGAAATAGAACTCCATGTAGCCTCACCTTCGGCACTATCACATGTCAGCACATGACCAATTGACGGGTTATTAGTTACAATAAATCTTTTTGTTCTAGTTATCTCTGGGTTATCAACCCAAATGGTTCTACCACTGTAATCTAAAGAATTTGCGGATAAAAAAGTAACACCAGATGCGCTTGAAACTGTACCAGTATATGACGGTCCAACACCACTATATATTAATTGTGGTTGAAATTCGAATGTAACACCTGTATAAAAAGCGTTATAGTCGTAACCATCTAATGTTGTACCAGTTGAATCAACAGTGAATACCGTGAAACTTTGTGATAACCCACTTGTTATGTTTGTTATTGCACTAACTTGAGAATTAACCAAATCCATTCTAGGGTCATACCATGTAAAAATAGTAGTTGTTCCATTACCACTGAATGTACTAATTAACGGTCCAGCTACGAATTCGGTCCCACCTGTGCTGGTATAATCTATACCAGAAGTTAATGCACTGTATGCCACACCAAAAACACTACCACCAGATAAAACGGTGCTTGTTCTTTCTCTTTGGTTTATTTGTCTATTGTCTGAATAATCTAATTTTGTCCTAAAAGCCATATTTATTACTTTTAATATAAATATTACCATATTTGCTTATATTTATAAATAAAACATAAATTATGAAATTTAGGAAGAAAGATTTCAAGGAACGATACAAAAATAAGGGTAAGAACGAGATAGACGAATTCTTTACTTTAGGTGATGACAACAGTGACAGACCTAATATAAGCTCTAATAGTGAGATAACTACCAATACTGTGAAATGTAAATTAGATGATTTTTCTAATTATAAAGACGGACAACCTACAGATACCGATAAAGCTAAAGTATTAGGTATGAATACTTTTATTAGACTACAAGGGTATGGATATAATATGGGTAACCCATTTGGTGTTGGTGGAATGTATAATGAAAGTTATACTAATGAAGATAAGGCTAAAGAAAGAATGGTAAATCTTGTAAAAGAATTATTACAAAAGAAAAACGATTCTGGTGAATTTGTTAGTAAACAAGATATTGACTTAGATATTAATAATAATAATATTACTGATATTGATGAATTAAATAATCCAGATGTTAGTGTAGCAACAAATGATTTAATAGATGCTATAGTTACTAGTGAATTAGATGATAAGTCTTTGGAAATAATATTTAATCATATTAAAAAAAATATAAAGTAAGATGCCTAACTTAGACTTAGATAAGAAGGAAATACCATTAACTGATGATAGGGTTAAAAAAGCACTTAAAAAAGATAAAATAAGTGGTAATAATTTAACTACTACTATTTCTAGATTAGAAAAAAGTATTAAAGAAAACCCAAATGAAGAGAAGCAATACGTTCTTAATTATCTTAAGGGTTTGGTTAAAAGAGAAAGGGATGGTATTAAGGGACCAAAAGATATTGCAATGAAAACTGGTGGACCTGGAACCAAGAAAGATATTACTGGTGGTTTAAATAATCATTTTAAAAACAGAACAAAAGATAATAAAGTGGACATGTCAAGTAATAAGGAATTAAAGACAACAAGACTTGATGGTAAAGGGCAAGATGGTAAGACAAATCAAAATAAAAAAATAGCTTATTATGAGTCTTATAGTGAAGAAATTCAAGCTATGAGATATTTAATAGAGTATATGAATAACAAAAAAACTAAAATTTAATAACTATGCCAAGCAATAAATTAGAACAAGCTGCTATTGCAGCAAGAAACGCTTTAGTAGCTTCAAATACTTATGATAATGCGTCAGCATCTAATAACTATACAGCTACACACACTAGAGCATTACACGATTCACTAACACCAGTAGAAGGTAAAGGTACTGGAGTATTCTTAGACACTTACAACGGTGGTGGTGATATAGACATAAACGGTAACCCAGCAGATGCTGGTTCTGGTAGGTTAGCTGCATACGCTAATAACGGTGCAACTTGGGGGTATACTCCATCGACTAACTACACAGCACCAGATACATCTGGGAATATAGGTCAAGTAATATTACCATAAAAAATTTTAATGAAGCTTTACAATTTATATAAAGAGGTTATATTAGAAGCAGAAGAACAAGATGTTAATGCTACTAATGTACCTTGTTTTGGCTCTACTGATGGAAAAACAACAGAAGAGATTATTGATGCATTAATTGAAGGTTGTGAAGATGCTAATGGTAATAAGTTTTGGTACCCTTGTTATATTAAGTATAATAATGAAAGTAAAGAAAGATATGTCTTTATACATACTTTAGGTAATTTTAAAGGTGGTTTAGGTATTAGGGCTTGGCAAACAGCTGGACCTAGTAAGTCTGGAGAACAAGCTCCACCAGAAAAAATAAACGCTAAGGTAGGTTGGAGAATTTTCTTTATTAAAGATATTAAGAGTATTAGACCAGCAAATTTTAAGATATATAATCCATTTGATGGTTATGCTGGTCCAGATACTGACCAGAAAATGATAAATGGTAGAACAATAAAAGGTATAAAAAAATAAAATATTATGAATGGAGCACCACCACCAGCAGACTTAACGAAATTAAAGGGTATTCTTGGAAATGCTAAGTCTATTATGAATAAAGTAAATACTGGTAACTACGAAACTGGAAATGTAGATGGAAATGCGTTAGCACAGAGTACTGACGGTTATGTTAATGAAGGTAGCAATACTATGCAATCTACTGCAAACTCTATGGGTAATGCAGCAAGACAAATGAAACAACCAAATAAAGAAGTTATCATGAATTCTAAAATGCCAGAAGCTATCAAAAAAGCCATGTTAGAAAACCCTATAGCACAACCAAAAATGGGTCATACATTTAACTTAGATGATGTTTCTGATTTAATAGATGAAAAACCAATGCCAGCGCCAACATCTAAAGTTCAGAACGTAAATGAAAACATTAGAAGTAATAATACATTTAATGTTACTGAAGATTCATTAAGAGACATGATTAAAGATGTTTTAATTGAATACCTTGCTGGAGACTATCAAAAAACAATTACTGAGGGTGTTATTAAGAAAACGATTAACACATTAATTAAAGAAGGAAAAATTAAAACTAAAACAAGAAAATAACAATATACTTTAGTTATCATTATTAAAAGGCTCAGTTTTTCTGGGCCTTTATCATTTACATTATCATAAAATATAACTATACTTAATTATAATATTAAAATAGATTAATTAGTTAAGTTTATGAGTAAGAAAATTAAAGTATTGGTAGTTCCTTCAGATAGGACAGGAGTAGGTTATTTCCGTTCAACAAAACCACATATTACATTAGAAAATAATTATCCAGACGAATTTCATGTCGATATAGATTACGAACCAAGAATTGATGATGATAATTTTTTAAAAAAATATGATATAATTCATTATCATAGAACTTTTGGTCCATACGAAAAATGTGCAGAACTAGTCAATAGATGTAATGACTTAGGCATCGTAACAATTATGGATATTGACGACCATTGGGCACCAGGTAAACATCACCCAGCTTATTTGATGATTAAGCAAGCTGAAATGGATAAAAAAATCCTTGAAAATATTAAATCAGCAAAGAATATTACTACAACAACAACTTTGTTTGCCGATGAAATAGCTAAGCACAATAAAACGAATAATATATATGTTTTACCAAATGCTATTGACCCAAAAGAGAAACAATACACCCCTAAACCATCTAAGTCAGATAGGTTAAGAATTGGTTGGCTTGGTGGCTCATCACACTTAAAAGATTTAGAAATACTTGAAGGTGTTGTATCTAAACTTAAAAGTGATGGGTTAATGGATAAAGTACAATTTGTTGTTTGTGGATTTGATTTAAGAGGTTCTGTAACAATGATTGATGAAAAAACTGGTCAACAAAAACAAAGACCTATCCAACCAATGGAAAGTGTTTGGTATCTATATGAAAAAATATTTACTAACAACTACCAAAGTGTTAGCGAAGACTATAAAAACTTCTTACACAAATTTAAAAAAGGTGAATATGAGGGTATAGAAAATGAACCGTATAGGAGGGTTTGGACTAAACCAATTTCAACATATGCCACTAATTATAATTTATTTGATGTATCTTTAGCACCAATTGTTGAACATAACTTTAACAGAGTTAAATCACAATTAAAAGTTATTGAGGCTGGATTCCATAAAAAAGCTATAATTGCTCAAGACTATGGACCATATCAAATAGATTTAGAAAACTATTATGAGAAACCTATTAAAGGAGAACATTTACCAGTTGTAAACCCTAATGGAAATGCATTATTGGTTAAAACTAATAAAAATCATAAAGATTGGTATAGACATATTAAAAGGTTAATCTTAAACCCAGAATTAGTTACTGAATTAAGTGATAAATTACATGAGACGGTAAAAGATACTTACAGTATTGATGCTGTAACAAAAACAAGACGTGAACTTTATGTCAAACTACTAAAAGAGGTAAAAAAACTAGAAATAGTTGCATAATTAATTAAAAAGTTATAAATTTGTGGTATTATGAATAAAAAAGAAAAATTAGAATTAGTATTTGATTTTATATCTGATTATTTATCAGAAGATAAAGTGGAAGATAAAGTAGAAGGTAAAGTGGAAAATAAAGATTACACTATCACTGAAAAAGAAGACAAGTATAAAAGGGCTTACACTATTATGAAAAAATTAGAATCGATTGATGATGAAAATGTAAGTTTGAAAAATGCTTTAACTCAAATCAATAGTATTAAAAAAGAAATTGATAAAACATTTCTAGAATCAAAATTAAAAGAATCTAAATTATTAAAAGACGAATTTACAAATAAAACTGGTGTTACACTAGATAAAGATGGTAAACTAGTTAGTGTTGAGGTTGATAATTTAAGAGACTATGTACCTATTTCCGAAGTTATGGATGATATAGGTCCTTCTCTAAACGAAGTTAGAGAACAAGATATGGAAAAATCAATAGCTAAAGGTAAAAAATTAAAAAGTGTCTTAAATGATGCTAAAAGTTTATTAGATAAATAAATAGAATATGTTAACAAAAGAAAAAATCTTAAAAAACGCTAAGAAGTTTAACGATACTGGTATTAAGTATGATGTTATTAATGATGACCTAATGAATTTATTAGGTAAAGAATTTATTAATGCCCCATGTACCACAACTACAAAGTTTTATGGTGCTCATGATGGTGGGTTAATACAACATATTTTAAATACAACTAAATATGCTTTAAAAATAAACGAAGCGCTTCCAGGTGATAAACAAGTTAACTCTAAAAGTGTTATTAGAGTTTGTTTAATACACCAAGTAGGTAAAGCTAAAATGTATAGTGAACAAACTTCACAATGGCATAAGGATAATAGAGGTGAAATGTTTACCTTTAATGAAGATTTATTAAGTATGTCAACTGCTGAGCGTTCAATTTATTATGCTTTAAAATCTGGTATTGATTTATCAGAAGACGAAGTTTTCGCAATTTATAATTACAATAGTGATTTTGCGCAAAGACCAATGACAACTGATGGTGAAAAGTTAGCTGCTTTATTGAAAACAGCTAATATGGTAGCTATAATGGAAGAAAAATAAAATATGTTAGAAAACGATGCAAGCGCTGATATAATTCAGCAAAAGTTACTTGATGCTATAGACCCTACCAAGGATTATACGATGGATGACTTTGAGTCAGAGATTCAAACTATGGGTAATGAGGCTTATAATGGACATTCGGAAATGTTTAAATTTCCTATAAAGTTTATGAATAAGTCTAACAATAAAGACCCAGAATACGCAACAATAGGTTCTGCTGGTTTTGACTTCAGAGCTAATTTAGATAGTAATATTACATTAGAACCTGGTAAAATTATCATGGTACCAACAGGACTTTATTTTGAACTACCAGATAACCTAGAGCTACAAGTAAGACCTAGAAGTGGGTTAGCAGCAAAATATGGTATTACTGTATTGAATTCACCAGGTACTGTAGACTCTGACTACAGAGGCGAAGTTAAGGTTATCCTTATTAATCACGGTAATGAGTCATTCGTAATAGAAAATGGTGAAAGAATTGCTCAAGGTGTTATTGCTAATGTTGTTGGTAAGATGATGATTAATTTTGATAAAAGCGATTCCTTAAATGATAGTGATAGGGGTGAAGGTGGATTTGGCTCAACAGGTGTAAAGTAAAATTATATATGAGTAAAGATGAAATTATGTACGATTCAGTTAAACTTGACTTTAACGATATTCTAATAAAACCAAACATTACTAGTGATATTATTAGTAGAAGTGATATAAATATATTAGACGAGAACGGTAACCTACCATTATTTACTGCTCCTATGGATACTGTTGTTGATGATAGTAATTACGAATTATTTAAAGAGTTAGGTATTAATATATGTTTGCCTAGAGGTGAATATGGTGATAACACAACTTTTAAATCACTTTCACTTAAAGATTTTATCAAAGAATTTATATTAGAAGAAAAGGTTTTACGAACATATGCTAAAGGTTCATCTGACACTGTGTATAATATGAAAACATTTAAAGTTTTAATTGACACAGCAAACGGTCATACAAAAGAAATGTTAGATGCGGTACAAGAAGCAAAAAAGTTATGGTCTGATAAATTAATCTTAATGGTTGGGAACGTAGCTAACCCAACTACGTATAAACTACTATCCGATGCTGGTGCTGATTATATTAGAGTTGGTATTGGTAATGGGGGTGGTTGTTTAACAACACAACAAACAGGTGTTGGGTTCCCAATGGCTAGTCTTATTAGAGAATGTTATTATGCCTCTTTAACTTTAGATAAACCAGCTAAAATAGTTGCTGATGGTGGTATGCAAACTTATTCAGATATAATAAAAGCACTAGCAATAGGTGCTGATTATGTTATGGTTGGTAGTATATTAAATAAGTGTATAGAATCGTGTGGTGATAACTACATCTTCAAAAAAATACCCATAACTAAAAAGGGTGCAGATAAAGCACACTGTATAGGTCTTAATGTTTATAAGAAGTTTAGGGGTATGAGTACTAAGGAAGTTCAAAAAAAATGGGGTAACAAAGTACTAAAAACTTCTGAAGGTGTTGTTAGATATCGAAAAGTTGAGTACAATTTAAATACATGGTCTGAAAACTTTAAATCATATTTACGTTCAGCTATGAGCTATTCAAATGCTAAAAATTTAGAAGAATTCATAAACAATTCTGAAATCATAAAAATAAGTGATAGTGCTTATAAACGTTTTAATAAATAAATTTAATATGGAAACTACATGTAAACAAGCAATTGAAAGACTAGCCGAGATAATAGAAATGGTTAAAGACAAAAAAAACGGTAATGATGCTACATTAGGTAGCGCTATTAGAATTTACATTAGAAAGTTAGATAATGAAGGAAAAAAGAATTAAAGAAGTAGAATCTAGAATTAAGTTTATAACTATAGAGTTAGTTCATGAAGGATATTTACCAGGAATTGTTGCCAAAGGTTTTAAAAATGAGTTAGCTAAATTAGAAGCTGAATTAAAAGAACTAAAAGAACTAAAATAAAATTAATGAAATACGTTTTTATACATATAGGTAAAACTGCTGGTACTAGTTTTAGAACCTTTTTAGAATCAAATGTTTCTAGACCTTATTGGGGTTATAATAAATTATGGTTTTTAACTGATGCTAGAGACACACAAAAATTCTTAGAATTAGAACCTAATGGTATGACAATTTTAGAACATTGTGATTTATTCTCAGAACACATGAGTTATGGGTTACACCCATATTTAAAAACAAAGGACTATCAATATGTAGCCATGCTTAGAGACCCTATATCTAGGACTCTTTCAGCTTATCGTTATGCAATTGATAGAGGTTGGATTACAGAAGATAAACCAGTTATTGATTGGTTTAATGAAGACACTAGTCAAAAACATTATCAGATACATCACATAGCTGGAGTACCACACGACTTACCATATGAAACCAAATTACAGATAGCTTTAAAAAATCTAAACGATAAAAAATTATTGTTTGGGTTTACTGAAAAATATGATGAGTTTATTGATTTATGTTGTGAAGTAAATGGTTGGAGACCCCAATATAAGACAACAAATGTTACTAAAGCCAAAAAAGAAGTTAGTGAAGAAGACAAAGAGTCTTTAAAAGTTCTATTATCGGATGAAATAGAATTTTATAATAAAGCTGTTTTAATATATAATGAAAAATATAAAAAAGTTACAACATGATTAGTATAGTATATTGTACAAAGGAGCACAAACCAGAACACATTGAACATTTAAAAAAGGTATGTGGAAACCCTAAAGTTGAGATTATAGAATACATAAATAAAGGTGAAGGTCTTACCAAATACTACCAAAAAGGACTTAAAGAAGCTAAAAATGATATTATAGTTTTTTGTCATGATGATATAATAATTGAAACTAAACAAATCGCTAAAAAAATAACTAGATTATTTGATAAAAATCCAGAATATGGTATTATTGGTGTTGCTGGTACAAAATACATGGCTGAAAATGGCCAATGGTGGGCTGATAGAAAAAAAATGTATGGTCAAGTAGCGCACACTCATAACGGTAAAACATGGGTAAACAAATATAGCCCTAGTTTAAATAATGATGTTACTGAAGCTGTTGTAGTTGATGGTGTTTTCTTTACTGTTCATAGAGGAAGATTAAAAGAAAATTTTGATACGGAAAATAAAGGGTTTCATTTTTATGAAATTGATTTCTGTTTTAGAAACTATATTGCTGGTGTTAAGGTGGGTGTTCACACTAATGTTAGGGTTAATCACATGTCAATAGGTATAACTAATGATGAGTGGGAGCAAAAAAGAAAAGAATTTGCTGAAAAGTATGTTGAACACTTACCTGTTAAAATTGATAGGGAATTTACAGGAAAAGAATTATTCAAAGTATTAGTTGCTGGTAAAACTCTTGAAGAGACATTACCATTAGTTGATAAATTAAAAAATAATAATTTTTCTGTTACTGTATGTACACCAGTTAATGAGGAAGAAGAAAGGTTTTTTAGAAAATTAGTTGTTAAAGGTGTTAAATTTACACCGATGAACCAACCACCTGGATATAAAATAGGTGATGGTAAGTGGGGAATGAAGTCTCCTAACGGTGACGTAATATCAGAACCAAATAAACTATATAGAATTGAAGAAGTTAATTTTGATGTTACACATACCGTTGATAAAGAAGTTTCTAAAGAATTAGGTAGGTTATACCCAGATATACCTTGCGTAACTTCTAACGGTGAGATTGATGAAATAATAAAAGAATACCAAAATGTTTTAGCATGATAAAAATACTTACTGGTTGGAGTGACAAAGGTGGCTCCACTTTTGCTTTTATAAGACTTACAAACGCACTAAATGATGCTGGATATGAAACTATTTTATATGGTCCACATGATTGGCATTTGGATAAATGTAAATCAGATAAGTTAGATAACTTTAGACCAAAATCTGACGATAAATTAATAGTACACTTTTTAAACCCTGGTGAGCGACCACCAGTAGATAAAGTAATACTTAATTGTCATGAAAAAGATGTTTTTGAAGTTGGTAGGGTAATTCCTTTTTGGGATGAGTGTGTATTCCTTAATGAAAAACAAAGAAAGTATCACTCAAGTTATAGAGGAACATATACGACAATACCAAACCTTAAAGAACCACTACCTAAAAGTGTTAAAGTAGAAGGTGCTGAAAAATGCGCTGGTATTATTGGTTCTATTGATGTTAATAAACAAACACATATATCAATACTTAGAGCTATAAATGATGGTTACGAAAAGGTTTATATTTTTGGAAATGTAACAAATCCAGAATTTTACGAAAATGAAGTTAGACCTGTTATTATGGAAAATATAGATAAGGTGGAAGAAATAGGTTTCATGTCTGATAAAGAAAAAATGTACAGCATGGTAGATGCTGTTTATCTTTCGTCTAAATCAGAAGTGGCTAATCTTGTTAAAGATGAGTGTGAAACTAACGGTACTAAATTTTTCGGTAACCATGCTACAAATCATGATGTTAAAGATTTAACTAATGAAGAAATTATTAATGAATGGGTTAAAGTTTTAGAACTATGAAAAAACCAATAGTACACGCATATTTTATTTGTCATAATGAAGAATATATATTACCTAATTTACTAAGGTATTATTCTAAGTTTTGTGAAAAAATTTATATGATTGATAATATGTCTGATGATAAAAGTATTGAGATAATTAACTCTTTTGAAAATACTGAGATAATCCCATACAATTCAAAAGGTAGATTTGACGATAGTAAACATGTTACATTAAAAAATAATGTTTGGAGAATAAGTGAAGGTATTGCTGATTATGTTATTGTAGGTGATTCGGATGAATTTCTATATCATGAAGATATGGATGATTTTCTAAAAAAATCATTTGATAATGGTGTAACTTTTTTTAAACCACATGGTTCACATATGATAGCTGATGAAGATTTTGTTTTAAAACATGATGATAATCTTATAGAATTAGTTAAAGAAGGTGTGTCAGTAAGTGTGCTGAATAAACCAATGATGTTTGATTGTAATAAAATTAAAGAAATTAATTATAGTTTAGGTGCTCATATGGCTAACCCACAAGGTGATATTAAACTATACCATGGCGATGATTTAAAAATGTTACATTATAAATACATAGGACTTGAAAATCATCTAAAAAGATGTAAAAGTAGAGGTTCTAGATTAAGTGACTTTAACTTAAAAAATGGTGTTGGTAAATTTTATTTATATGATGACGAAACAAACGTTTTGGATTATAGAAATTTATTAGGTAAACGAGAAAAAATTATAAACTAATGGTAATTGGTAATGGACTAATAGGGTCAAAATTTAGAAACTCTAAGGATGTCAGTTCTAAAGCTTTAATATTTGCTTCTGGAGTATCAGATTCAAATGCAAATGTTAGTAAGGATTTTAAGCGAGAGAAAGATTTAATTCTAGATAGTATGTCTAAATATAATGATTTAACTTTTGTTTATTTTAGTAGTATACTATCTGGTGTTTCTAATAATCATTACTATACTCATAAATTTGAAATGGAAAACCTAATTAAATCTAAAACTAAAAATTACTTAATATTTAAGGTACCACAAATAATTGGTTTTAATGGGAATAATAATAACTTAATAAAGTATTTAAGTAATGCTATTAAAAATGGTGATAATATAAATTTATTTAAAGGCATTAATAGAGCACTAGTGGATGTTGATGACATTGTGAAGATTGTGAATTATTGTATTGAAAATGTTAAATACGGTACAATTAACTTATCACACATAGAAAAATTAAATATTTCAGAAATAGCGTTAGAAGTTATTAAAACTTTAGGTGTTAAACCAAATGTAAATGTAATTGAAAACAAAAATATTATTAATTGGGACACACCTAATAGTAAAATAATAGATAATGCTATTATTGATTTAGGGATAGATAAAAATAATTACACTAATAAAATAATAAAAAAATATATAAATTAATATGATAATTTTAACAGGATTTTATAATGCCGAAGAATATATAGAAAGATGTCTAGGCTCGATAATGGCACAATCTTATAAAGATTTTACATGCTATATAACACATGACTTATCAACAGACAAATCAGTTGAATTGGTTAAAAGAACCATTAAAGGTGATGATAGATTTATCTTAATTGATGACAATAATAAAAAATTATACCAAGCTGGTAACTTTGATAAAGTTATTAGATATAATGAAAATATAGATGATAACGACTTCTGTATTGAAGTTGATGGTGATGATTTTTTACCAGATAGAAATGTTTTCAAAAGAATTGCAGAATTATATTCAGATAATGACGTATGGATAGCCAATGGTAGTTTTAGGTATTCTACAGGTGCACCTGGATTCTCAAGCCCACAAACTAATTTCCACGATTTAAGGAATTCTAGATTTACAGCATCTCATATTAGAACATGGAGAGCTTTTTTATGGAGAGCAATTAAAGAAGAAGACCTTAAAGATGAAAACGGGGACTATTGGCAGTGGAGTGGGGATTTATGTTTTATGTATCCAATGTTAGAAATGGCCACAGAAGAACATTATAGGTTTATGCCAGAAATTAATTATGTTTACAATGAAGGTAATCCAATAAATGAGCATAAAGTTGATATAGGTATGGTTAATGACCATGCAAATAGAATTAGACAAAAAGAAAAATATAAAAAATTAGAATATGTTAACGTGTAGATTACAAGGTGGTTTAGGGAACCAAATGTTTCAAATAGCTGCGACTTATGGGATAGCTAAGAAACAGAATTTAGAAGCGAAGTTTAATTTAGATTATTGTCATACACCAGCCCAAGGTAATGAGGCTAATAAGTACGATAAAACATTCTTTAAACTTCTACCAAGATTTGAAGGTCAAGGGGGTATTACTAATGTAATTAATGAAATGGGTTTTTCATATAATAAAATAACACCTAAAGATAATTCTATCCTTAATGGTTATTTCCAAAGTGATAAGTATTTTAAAGAATATAAAAATGATTTGAGAAATCGTATATTTTATATTGATGAAGTTAAGATGGAAGAATTTGATGAGTATATTGATGGTATTGTTGGTGAAGAAGATATCACAGCTGTTCATGTACGTAGGGGTGATTATATGAATCTTACAGACTTCCATGCTCCATGTAGTGTTGAATATTATAAGGAGGCAATGGAAAGAATAGGTGGTAACTTTATATTTGTTTCAGATGATATTGAATGGTGTAAAGAGAACTTCAAAGGAGATAACATTTATTTCTCACCATATACTGAAGAATTAGATGATTTATACTTGATAATGGCTTGTAATAATCAAATAATTGCTAATAGTAGTTTTAGTTGGTGGGGTGCTTATTTATCTGATTGGGATGGTACTGTAATAGCACCTAAAAAATGGTTCGGCCCAAAGGGACCACAAGACACTCAAGATTTAATTCCAAATAACTGGATTAAATTTTAGACAAAACTTGTCTTTATTAAAAATAAATAATATATTTGCATTATGGAAAAAGAAAAAAACGTTAACGATATCTTAATTGATTTAAAGGGTTATATTAAAGAAAATAAACCTAAGTATTTATACAATAAGAACTTTAAACCAGGTGAAAGTCAAGTACTTTATTCTGGTCCTTACTGGGATGAAGAAGAGATTATGGCTGCAATTACCACGTTTATTACTGGTAAATGGGTAGTAGCTGGTGAAAATGTATTTAAATTCGAAAGAAAGTTTGCTAAATATTTTGGTGCTAAATACGGTCAAATGGTTAATTCTGGTAGTTCGGCTAACCTAGTCTTAATTGCTGGTTTAAAAAAATACTTTGGTTGGGATGATGGTGATGAGATAATTGTCTCACCAGTTGGTTTCCCAACTACAATATCAACCATAGTACAAAATGGATTGAAACCAGTTTTTGTAGATATTGAATATGAAACACTTAATTTCGATGTAACAAAAATAGAAGAAAAAATTACAGAAAAAACTAAGGGTATATTTGTTTCTCCAGTATTAGGTAACCCACCAGATATGGATTATTTAAAAGAATTGTGTGAAAAACATGATATTAAATTGATTGGAGATAGTTGTGATAGTATTGGTACTAAATACAATGGCAAACACTTGAGTGATTACTATGTAGCTTGGTCTTCATCTTTTTATCCAGCACACCATATATCTACTGGTGAAGGTGGTATCGTTTGTACTAGTATTGAAGATTTAAAGAAAGAATTTACTAGTTTCGCATGGTGGGGTAGAGATTGTTATTGTGTTGGTTCTGCCAACCTATTATCATGTGGAACGTGTGGTAAGCGATTCGATAACTGGTTAGATGGTTATGATGGTATTATTGACCATAAATATGTTTTCAGAAACATGGGTTATAATTTAAAACCAATGGATTTACAAGGTTCAATAGGATTAGTACAAATTTCTAAATTCGCTGAAATTGATACCAACAGAAAGGTTAGTAAAAAACGTATCGAGAGTATTTTATTAAAGTATGTAGATGGTCTAAGAGGTGTTAAAATGCTTGAAAAATCTGATACATGTTGGTTTGGTACACCTTTCGTTTGTGAAGATAAAGTATTAAAAGATAAACTAGTTGAGTTTTTAGAAGAAAATATGATACAAACTAGAAATTATTTTGCTGGTAACGTATTATTACATCCAGGATATTCACATCTAGGTGATTTAAAAGATTATCCGTTAGGTAACACTGTATTGGATAGAGTATTTTTCTTAGGTGCAGCACCTCATTATAACGAAGATGTTTTTGATTATGTAGAAAAAGTTTTTGAAGAAAAATGGGTAAATTAATTAAAACTAAAATTAAAGACCTCTATATTATAGAACCTAAAGTATTTGAAGATTCTAGAGGATATTTCTTAGAGTCTTTTAATCAGAAGGTCTTTAAAGATTTAGGTCTTGAGACTACATTTGTACAGGATAATCAATCCTTGTCTCAAAAAGGAGTCGTTAGAGGGTTACATTATCAAAACCCAGATATGTCTCAAATAAAAGTTGTTAAGGTAGTATCTGGTTCAATACTAGATGTTGCTGTAGATATAAGAAAGGAATCTCCAACATATGGTGAACATGTATCTACTATACTTTCTAGTGATAATAAAAAGATGTTTTACGTTCCACATGGTTTCGCTCATGGATTTTTAACACTTGAAGATAATACGGTTGTACAATATAAGTGTTCTGATTTTTATAGTAAAGAACATGAAGGTGGTATAATTTGGAATGATAAAGATTTAAATATTGATTGGGGTATTGATTACACACCAACAGTGTCTGATAAAGATAAATATAATATAAATTTTAAAGATTTAAAAACACAATTCTAATGAATAAAATTATTGTTACTGGAGGATTAGGGTTTATAGGTTCTCATTTTGTTAATTATATTAAAGAAAATTCTAATGACGAAGTTATTATTGTTGATAAAGGGACATATGCTTCTAATATAAATAATTTAAGACATGATATTAAAATAATATCAAAAGATATTTGTCAAATAAAACCAGAAGATTTAGGTGAGTATGATTATATAGTTCATTTTGCTGCTGAATCTCATGTGGATAATTCAATTAAAAATGGGTTACCTTTTATAAGAACAAATGTGGAAGGCACATTTAATATGATTGAGGTCGCTAGAGCAAATAAGTCTTTAAAAAAATTCATACATATATCTACAGATGAAGTATATGGTGATATGGAAGATTTAGGTCTAGTATCTTCCGATGAGAGTTGTGACTTAAAACCAAGCTCTTATTACTCAGCAACTAAAGCGTCTTCAGATTTATTAGTTTTATCTGCTAATAGAACTTATGGTCTACCATACATAATAACTAGAACATGTAATAATTACGGTGAGAATCAACATCAAGAAAAATTCGTACCAAAAATTATAAAATCTATTAAAAACGATGAAATTATTCCTGTTTATGGGGATGGTAAACAAGTAAGAGAATGGATACACGCTGATGATAATGCTAAAGCCATTTATACCATCATGGTTTCAGATGAAATTAATCAAACCTATAATATAGGTAGTGGACAAGAATATGAAAATATACAAATATTAGATACTATATCTGATGTCTTAGGTAAGACACCTAAATTTAAATTTGTCTCAGATAGACTTGGTCATGATAGGAGATATTCTTTAAATTGTCAGAAGTATAAAAATAAGTTTGGTGGTATAAGTAAAATTGATTTTAAAACTTGGATTAAAGAGCAAATAAATGAAAGTATTAGTATTAGGTGATGGATTATTAGGTGGTGAAGTCGTACACCAAACTGGATGGGACTATATTTCTAGGAAAAAAGATGGGTTTAACATAAATGACGTTAATTCATTACCTACAGACTATGAGGTGATATTAAATTGTATTGCAAATACTAATACATATAGTGACGACAGTAAAGCTCATTGGGATACTAATTACGCTTTTGTTAACAATTTAATTGATTTCTGTAATACCAATAATATTAAGTTAGTCCATATATCTACAGATTATGTATATGCTGGCTCAGAAACAAATGCTTCAGAAGAAACAGTACCTGTTCATTGTGGTAATTGGTATACATACACTAAACTACTTAGTGATGGATTAGTACAACTAAGGTCTAATAACTACTTACTATGTAGATGCACTCAAATACCTAAACCATTTCCATATGATAAGGCTTGGGTTGATAGATTTGGAAATCTAGATTATGTAGATGTTATTGCTGATTTGATTATATCTATGATTAAGCACAGTTTATCTGGTTTATATAATGTAGGTACAGAAGTTAAATCAACATATGATTTAGCTAAACAAACTAGACCAGATGTTGGTAAATCTTATAAACCAGAACATGTACCAGAAGACTTGACCATGGATGTTAGTAAATTAAAAAAAGAGATGGGTAAACCATTTTTTTCGATAGCGATACCAACCTACGGGTATAACGGTAAAGGTGTAGAATTTTTAGAATTTAGTTTAGATATAATAAACAAACAAACCTTTAAAAATTTTGAAATTGTGTTATCTGACCATAGTATTGATGATACAATTTTTAACGTTTATAATAACTGGAAAGATAAATTAAATATAAAGTATGTTGTTAACGAACATGGTAGAGGCGTTATATCACCAAATATAAATAATGCTATGAAATTATGTAATGGTAAATACATAAAGGTATTATTCCAAGATGATTTCCTATATGATAAAGATTCGTTACAAATACAACACGATTTTATATCTGATAATCCAGAAGTAAATTGGTTCATGACTAAATTCTACCATAGCAATACTGGGACAGATTTTTATAAACTATATACCCCTAGATGGGTAGACCACCAATGGCATGGTCATAATTTAATGGGTTGTCCTAGTGGATTAACACTTAAGAACGAGTCTTTACTTTTCTTCGATGAAGGGTTAAATTGGTATATGGATATTGATTACTACCAAAAATTATATATAAAGTATGGTAAACCTTATATTTTGGATAGGATTACAGCAGTTAATAGAACTTGGGGTAAGAGATTAACCGATACAATACCACAAAGTTTAAAAGATAATGAATTAAAAATAATGATTGAGAGATATGGTTAAATTACCTAACGTAACACTTATAGCTTTAACTTCTGTAAAGTTCGAAGCCACTATAAAAGCATTAGAATATAGTTGTAGAGGTATTGAATTTGGTGCTGTAAAAATAGCTTCACATGAAAAGCCAGAAAATCTACCAGACTTCATAACTCATGAGTATACTGAACAAATGAGTAATATTGATGAATGGAATTATGCTGCTATTTACAATCTTGGTAAACACATTGATACTGAGTTTTGTATTCTAATTCATGATGATGGATTCATTGTTAATCCAGAGTCTTGGAGAGATGAATTCCTGGAATATGATTATATAGGTGCGCCATGGCCAATGCCACAAGATGACCATTCATATAGAGATAGTACGGGAGAAATAATTAGGGTTGGTAATAGTGTATCACTTAGAAGTAAAAGACTCATAGACCTACCAGTTGAACTTAACCTAGAATGGAAAAAGTTTCATGGTTGGTATAACGAAGATGGTTTCATTTGTGTTAATTACAGACACGTTTATTTAGAACATGGAATGAAGTTCGCACCACTTGATGTTGCAAAGTA
>WLWF01000406.1_pt1 | contig 42015 bp, 38 predicted proteins | sample 6718331 | NCBI WGS metagenome assembly WLWF01 (sample SAMN12718692, study PRJNA515312) | sponge metagenome | isolation source: marine sponge | host: Mycale hentscheli | place: New Zealand: South Island, Marlborough, Capsize Point | collected 2003-05-01 | reverse complement strand
CAATTTATAAAAGGTCGCTTTTCTAAAGAAGCGTTAAAAGCCTTTCTGCTTATATCTATTGCTAAGTCTGGGGATATTAATAATTTTGGCGTATATACACTAGATTCTTTAACACAGGACCCAACCGACCCTACTTTTTACAATGCGTCGGTAACATTTAAAGCTGGGAATGGCTCTTTGCAAAATACGAACCTATATTATATAGAATCATCAGCGATAGGACTAGAGGGTGACAAAAATTTCGTGTACACTCAGGCAGCCCCCGCAATAACTTGGACTATAACGCATAATTTAGAAAAATATCCATCTGTATCTATAGTTAATAGCTCTAACCAGCTAGGCTATGGACAGGTAAACTACATATCCTTAAATCAACTAACTGTAACTTTTTCCGCTGCATTTGCAGGGAAAGCATTCTTAAACTAACATGGCTATAAAATATTATAATAGTATTGACTTACTGCAAAATCAGTTAATACAACCAAGAATTCAAAATGAACTATCAGATGCGGCGGCTGGAACAGGTGTTGACGGGCAGATATATTTTAATACAACGTCAAATACTTTAAAAGTATGGATAACTTCAGCGTGGTATGCAGTACCTTCTGCTGGAACTGGCTTTGTAAATACGGTAACTACTGCAAATAGCACGTTTGTTAATTTAGTAGATAGCGGAACTTCAGCTGATCCAATATTAACAGCATCATTATCTGCAACGGGAACGCCAAGTGGTACAACTTATTTACGAGGAGATAATACATGGGCAACTATTACGGATGTAAACACAACTTACGACTTAGATAGTTTACAAGTTGGTGCTAATGCGGCTATAACTTTAGTTGGTTCTGATGCTACCTTAGATACCATTACTTTAGTAGCTGGTACAAATATTACTATTTCTGATGATGGTTCTAATAACATAACAATAAATTCAGCAGATCAATACACGGGCACAGTAACAAGTGTTGATGCCGGCAGTACAACATTTATATCTGGCTCTGGTGGGCCAATTACTACATCTGGGACTTTATCTTATAGCTTAAACGCTACAGGCGTTCCATCATCAAACACATATCTTAGAGGGGATAACTCATGGGCAGCACTTCCTGGCCCAGCAACAATTACTTTAACCGGTGAAGTAACGGGATCAGGTACAACTACCATATCAACTACTGTATCTGATGGCGTTCTTGATATAGATAACTTTACGGCAGCAACTATTGTAACAGCAGCAGAAGGTATTGAGAACAATGATAATGATACAACACTACCTACTTCGGCAGCTGTAAAAGCTTATGTTGATTCTAGTGTAGCTGGTGGGTTAGTGTATCAAGGTGGTTACAACGCAGATACTAACACACCAAACCTAGACTCTCCGCCTACTGGTACTATTAACAAAGGGTTTACATATACTGTTACAGAAGATGGTTTATTTTTCACCGAACAAGTTAGAGTTGGTGATGTACTTATTGCTGAGATTGACACTCCAACCACACTAGGCGATTGGACCACAGTTCAAAATAACATCGACCTTGCAGATCTAACAACAGTTGGTATTGGTAATGTTAACGCTGGAACTGGAATTAGTGTTGCTTACTCTAATGGTACAGCTACAGTTACTAACACACAAACAAATGCGGCTAACACGTATGCTACAACTGTATCTGCTACAGCTACAATTACACACAACTTAGGAACTAGAGACGTAATGATTCAATTGTATGATACAGTTACTTTCGAAACTCTTTATGCTGATATAACTAGACCTAGCACAACTACAGCTACAATTACTTTCAATCCAACTCCAACAAATTCAGTTAGAGTATTAGTACAAAAAATTGGATAATAATAAAATTTAATATATGAAGTTTAAAAATGATATTGAAGCCCAGGCTGGATTTAAAGATGCTGGAGGTGACTTAGGCGTAGCTGGGCAGTTATTATCATCTACTGGTACGGCAACAAACTGGATTGATCCCGCGTCGTTAGCTGTAGGAGAATCTGAGCAAGTACACATTGCTTGTAAAAATACTTCTGGTGTTGCTATCAGCAAAGGCGATCCTGTATATATAACTGGAACCGTAGGGGCATCTTATATAATTGAAATAGCAAAGGCAGACGCTAGCAATTCAGCTAAAATGCCTGCTGTAGGGCTCGTTGAAACTGATTTAGGTTTAAACGATGAAGGTTTTGTAATTGTTTCTGGTATACTTAAAAATTTGACAACAGATCCTTTATCTACTGGTGATGGCACGCCTTCATCAAACGATACTGTATATGTAAAAGCTGGCGGTGGTCTTACGAAAACAAAACCTACAGGTAGTGGAAACTTAATACAAAACGTTGGTAAAGTCGGTAGAGTACAAGGAACATCAGCTGGCTCTATTGCAGTATCAACTATTATGCGTACCAATGACGTACCTAATCTTACAACTGGTAAGATATGGGTTGGGTCACCTACATATACTACAGAATCTACAGTTGTCCACTTAGACGAGACTAATGGACGAATGGGTATTGGGACGACTAGTCCTAAAACAAAACTAAATGTAGCAGGAAGTAGCGCAGATGGCGGAGGTGTATTAACACTTGAAAATATAACTACAGCAACAGGAGCTGCTGATTATGTTGGTAAAATTCAGTTTTACGGCAATGATAGTGGGACTGGTGCAAATGGTGTTAGAGCTTCTATTATGGCCGATATTCAAGGGTATAATGGAGAAACAGATTTAGTCTTCTCGACAGCTAACACAAGCTCATCTGAATCAGAGGCAATGCGTATTGATCAGTACGGCAACGTTGGGATCGGAACAACTAGTCCTAGCCAAAAACTAGATGTTAATGGTAACGTAAAAATATCAAGTGGAGGATTAGCTATAGAAAACACCTCCTCACATGGATATGTAGCCTTGCCTGGCGGTGCTTTTTACCACTCTACTTCGGGAAGTGAAACTGGCGCTATAAAAATAACATTACCAGTTCATGGCACGGCAGATATGTTAAGCTTTGTTGTTGACATATTTGATTACACAACCAATGAAAGTTTTACTATAAATATCAAAGGATATTTATATCAAACAACAGGTAATAATGAGTGGGTTAACGTTAGTGCTCAGACGATAGCTAGTGCTACAAATAGAAATTTTACTATAAGATTTGGCGCAGATGGAAGTAACCACTGTGTTTGGATTGGAGAAACAAATTCGGTTTGGTCTTATCCACAAATTCAAGTTAGGGATTTTACAGCGGGGTATACCGCTGACGTTGATAGCTATATTGATGGCTGGGATGTTGACATAGTAACTTCTTTTGATACCGTAGATGAAACTTATTTTTCTCCTTTTCCTATGTCAAAAGAGGTTTATGGCAGCGGAATACATCTTAGAGGATCTGGAAGCTCGTATTTTAACGGTGGCAACGTCGGGATTGGAACGGCTAGTCCTGATACACTACTTGACGTTTCAAGTGCTAATTTTGGGGCAACTGCACCTACAGTAAGAATAACAAACACCTTAAACGTTGGTGATTGGTCTGGAGTTACAAGCGATTTAGGTAGATTTGAATTTTTTACAGATGACACTTCTGGAAATGCACCATATACTTTAGGGTACATTGGAATAAAAAATGATTATACAACAGGTACTCCAACTTTGCCCAGCGGGGCAATGGTGTTTGCAACAGCTACTTATAATGCGGTGGGTGGAGCTGATGAAAAAATGCGTATCACCTCCGATGGAGGAATATCCTTTGGATCCACAGGAACTGCTTACGGAACTTCAGGTCAAATACTTAAATCAAATGCTAATGCTTCACCAACCTGGGTAGATGCTTCAACGGTAATTGGTGGTCCTTACTTACCGCTTACAGCTGGATCGGGGTTTCCTTTGACTGGTGACTTATATATTGAAGGAGCGGATAAAGCTCTTAGAATAAATAACGGTACTCAACCAGTCGTGTATTTGGGTGATGGGGGTGCTAATACGGATGGTCAATTAATACTTTATAGTAGCGCTGGGGCAATTAATGTAGTTTTCAATGGAGATAATCAAAACCATTACATAACTAACGGCAACGTTGGTATTGGAACGACTAGTCCTAGTGAAAAATTAGAAGTTATTGGTAATATCATTTTAGATGCAACTGACGCAAGGTTAAAGATAAAAGGAGGAACAGGTGGAACTAATAGTGGTATTGATTGGACTTTTAACACAGACGCTACATCATATGCTAAGATGGAACTTGATTATGATACAAGAGCAACTACTGGTTTATTAATAGATTCAGGGTACCCAATGACCCTTGATTATAGTTCGGGTTCTTTTAGCATTAAAAAGAATGGCTCAAGTGAACTTACTGTTACAAACGGCAACGTAGGTATAGGAACGACTAGTCCTGGGTATAAGCTCGATGTAAATGGTAGTCTACACTCTAGTAATATAACATTAGCTGATGGTATTTATCACGAGGGGGATACAAATACTTACATTAACTTTTTATCAGACCAAATCCAAATGGCGACCGCTGGGTCAGTTAGGGCTTATATAGATTCATCAGGTAACGTCGGGATCGGGACCACTAGTCCTGGAACTAAGCTAGAAGTTCGTGGAAATGATCCGCTGCTAGAGTTGAACACGGCTTCGTCAACAGGTAACCCATATATGATGTGGTCGCAGAATGGCATTAGGCGGTCTTACATACAGCATGTTGATTCTGGGGATAATCTTAGTATTGCTAGTGAGTATGGTGGTATAAGATTTTTAACAGGAACTGGCGGTACTGAAACAGAAAAAATGCGTATTCTTTCTGGCGGCAACGTAGGAATTGGTATAACTTCACCTAGCCAAACATTAGAAGTAGCGGGGACAGGTATCAAACTAGTTAACGCAGCTAACACTCATACTCATTTACTTTTAGATACTGCTGCTTACGATTATAAGCTTGGCGATATTTCAACAGCAGGCGGCGCTTATATGCAGATTTTATCTAGCACTAACCAAACTTTTATTTATAATAGTGATGTTATTTTATCTGATGGCCAACAGATTACGATAACTCGATCTAACCCAGCGGATCCTTCCTGTATATACGTAGATAATACATACACAAGTTTTGGAACTACATATAATATTGATAGTGACGTCAGCAGCACTTTCGGCAGCAGACATATTGGATTTAGATACAATGGCACTGTAGTTGGTTTTATTGGAACTAATGGAACTTCCGCTGTAACATATAGTACAACTGCATCTGATGAGCGCCTTAAAAAGAATATAGAAGATTGGCAAGAAAACATTTTAGATAAGTTTGAAAAAATAGAACCTAAAAAGTTTAACTTTATATCAGAAGAAGAAGGCGAGAGTAAAACAAGAGGATTCATTGCTCAGAAAATGGCAGAGGATTTTCCAGAAGCATACCCTCACGATTACTCAGAAGACAAATATTATAGCTTTAATCCATCTGGGATGGTTGTATATTTAATGAAAGCAGTAAAAGATTTAGTAGAACAAAACAAAAAATTAGAAACAAGAATACAAACACTAGAACAACAAAAATAATAAACTATGATTAATTACAATTGGAATTGCAAAACAGTAGACGTTTACCCTAAAGACGGAGATTACGCTGACGTTGTATATAACGTACACTGGATAGTAACAGGTAAAGATGAAGATGCTGATGTCAGCGCAACTAGCATTGGAACCCAGGTTCTAGACACTAGTGGTATTACTGACTTCATACCGTTTGATCAACTTACTAATGAAGAAGTAGTAGCTTGGACAAAAGCAACTATGGGTGATGAGCAAGTTGCATCTATTGAGGCTAGCATTGCTTCACAGATTGCTGACTTAATTAATCCTAAGTCTATTACACTAACAATTGGCGAGCCAGTAGCTGAGCCAAAATAAGTAAAAATCACTAATTACGCGTAATACTTATAAGTAATAGATTAAAACAAAAAAAATGGCAGTAATTTACACATATCCTGAAGCAACGCCTGCGGTAGATGATTTAATTGTTGGAACAGATGTTTCTAATAATGGTACGCGTAATTTCACTGTACAAAGTTTAATAAATCTTATAACCTCATCCGTACCTTCCGGCGAAAGCGGAGCGGTAGGGCCGGCGGGGCCACAGGGACCAGCTGGTAATGATGGTACATCTATTAACATATTAGGGACAGTGCCTACTTCGGCTAGCTTACCTGCATCTGGAAACACTGTCGGTGATTTATATATTGCAGATGATACTGGAGACGGTTGGGTATGGGCAGCCAATCAAACTTGGGTTAATATAGGGCCTTTAAGAGGACCTCAAGGTATTCAAGGAACAGCTGGAGCAACTGGAGCTCCTGGAGCGGTTGGAGCAACAGGGCCAACAGGCGCAACAGGTCCACAGGGCCCGCAAGGTATACCCGGGTCTGGAGTTGTTTCGGGAACAAAAGATTATATATCAAAATTTACATCTACAACTGAAATAGGTAATTCTCTTGCTTATGAAGCCGGAAATAAAATTATTCTACCAGAAACAGTTATAGAGGGTAATGCAACAATAGATTCAGCTGTTATTATTGGAGAAACAAATCCTGCTGGAATTTCTAAAGTAGCTACTAATGGATTTAGTATTCAATCTCCTGTAGTAACTTTAGATTATATACCGACAGCTTTGGACGACACACAAGCTGCTTCTGCTGGTGTTCTAATAAAAGGATTATATATAAAAACAGGTACTTCTGAATTAAGAATAAGAGTAACTTAGTAAAGTAAAAAAATAAATATAAATTAAATTCAATTCAATTATGTCAGACTTAATAGTCAAAAATCTTAACTTTGGAAACGAAGCTAGGGATAATGTATTTAAAGGTATAACAAAACTAACCAAAGCAGTTAGCTCAACCCTTGGAGCAAGCGGTAAATGCGTAATGCTAGAAGACGCATCAGGCAGACCGGTTATTACAAAAGATGGTGTTACTGTAGCGGATTCAATAATTTTATTAGACCCAGTTGAAAATATGGGTGCCACGCTTTTAAAAGAAGCAGCTAGGAAAACAGTTAGAGAGGCCGGAGATGGAACTACTACTGCTACAGTTTTGGCTCACGCTATCTTAGAAGAAGCTTATAAGGTTGCAGATAAAACAAACTCAAGAGAATTAAAAGACGGTATAAATTCTGCGGTTAATAAAACTGTTAAATATTTACAATCTGTCTCTATGCAAGTTAATGGCAATATGATTGATCATATCGCTACTATCTCAACAAACAATGATCCAGCTTTAGGTAAAGTAATAGCGGATGCATTTAGAGCAGTAAATAATACCGGTATAGTTATGATGGAAACGTCGTCTTCCGGCGAAACAAAAGTAGAAGTAGTAGATGGAGTACAATACGAAAAAGGATTAACAAATTCTCATTTTATTACTAATCCATCTAAAAAAACAGCAGAGCTTGATAATCCATTAGTATTATTAATTGAGTCTCCTATTGATACAATAAGACAGATACAGTCTGTTTTAGAATATGTTATTAAAAACAATAAGCCTTTATTAATTATTGGAGATTTAGAAGACGGAGTATTGGCGGCTTTAGCAATGAATAAGACAAAAGGCAATATAAAAGTTAATGTAATTAACGCTCCAACATACGGCGTTAATAAAAAAGAATTACTTGACGATCTTTCTTTATTAACTGGGGCGACTATTATTAATGAAGATTTAGGTGATGATATGGATATGATCCAGCCTGAACACCTAGGTCAATGTTTAAAAAGTGTAACAACGCACGAAGACACTGTTTTACAGGTGGAAGAGCCTTCGGAAGAAATTTTAAAAGTAATTGATTCAATTAAAGAAGAATTAAGTAAAGAAAAAAACCCTAATAAAATTATTAAGCTTGAAAAGCGGTTAGCAATGCTTGCTGCTAAAATAGCTATAGTAAAAGTAGGTGCAAATTCAGATATTGAATTAAAAGAAAAAACCGATAGAGTTGAAGATGCTATTTGTGCAACTAAAGCTGCAATTAAAGAAGGCATTGTGCCAGGAGGAGGCATAGCTTTGTTAAATGCGTCAGATAACATTAAGTTTAAAACAATTGGCGAAGAAGTGCTTTTAAAAGCTATTAAGGCTCCGTTTAAGACCATATTAGATAACGCAGGTATTACTGAATACGAAATGCCTAAAGCTAAAGGTAGAGGCCTTAATGTTGTTACAGGAAATATGGTAAATATGATCAAACAAGGGATTATAGATCCTTTATTAGTTACTAAAAGTGCGTTGCAAAACGCGGCGTCAGTAGCTACAACAATATTATCTACAGATTGTGTAATTAATAATTTAAGAATTAATGAAGGCAATAGGTAGAAATTTAATTATTGAAAAGGTTAAAGAAGGCACTACTGCTACAAAAGGCGGTTTGCTGTTAGCTGAAAATCAAAGAGAAGATATTAGATATGTAGAAGCTAAAGTTCTATCTGTCGGCAATGAAGTGGAAGGGCTAAAAGAAAATGATTCAATATTCTTTGACCGCCACGCTGGGCATAAAATAGAAATTGGCAAAGATGCATACCATGTTATTAAAGCACAAGATGTAGTTGTTGTTTTATGAGAAGGCTAGAGGCGGCGGACATTAAAGAATTGAACCTGTTAAAACATTATCGTATAATTCGTAAATGGGCCTGTAGAAATAACAACTTAAACGATGCAGACTTAGAGCTGTTAGTTTATTTTGATTGCATGGATTTTTTTACAAAGCAAGATTTTAAAATAGGTACTTACTCTTATAGCTGGGATAATAAGCGCTGGAACAGATTGTTGAAAGAAGGGTGGATAGTGGTTTGGAGAAAACGAAACCATACTACTCAAAAATATCACATATATAAAGTTTCTTTAAAGTGCAAACAGCTTATAAATAGAATGTACCGTATTATGCTTGGCGAGGAGGACATCCCGACGAGTTATAGAAATAAAATTATGCTAGGCAAAACTTATACAGATAAAGTATTGCAAACATCAATAGAGAATTTAAACAAAGATAAAAACAGATAATATGATTGGAGGTATAATGCCAGGTGTTAGCTCAGTGATGCCAACAAGCCAAGACCAAATAAACGCAAGAGCAACCGCTCAAAATGCATCTAGAGTTCAAGCTCAGAATGCTTACAATGCATCAGTCCAAAATGGGGTTCAGCATCAGAAAGCCGGAGCTATGGTTCCTCCGTCAACTTTTTCTCCTGTAGCGCAACAGAATATGGCTAATATTTACGGGGCTAACCAATTGCCTGATTCTTTTGACAGAGCAACAGTACCACAAACTTTACCACAACCCGCAGCTCCAATGGGAGCTATTACTGATGTTGACCAAACAGGTATGAATAGTTTATATAATCAATACGGATAAAAATAAAAATATGAAAAAAAATATTACACCAGCAGTTAGCAAGATTGAACGTAATGGTATTACAGGTGCTAATGCTTTATGGGACGGACCGTTAAACACAAACGGATTCCCTATGGGAAAAGGTTCAAGTTCTGGCAACATGGGAATGGAAATTAAAAAAGCATCTTGTTCTTACAAAGGCGGCTTACCTATAACCCAGATCGCTAAAGGCGCTCGTTAATAAGAAGATATGACAGCTCAAGACCTTAGATTATATCTAACCAATGGAATAACTTTATCCATAAGTATGTCTAATATTGAAATGGGATTAAAAATAATTTTATTACTAGCTTCTATTGGGTATACAATATCTAAATGGCACGGGCTAAGAAAAAAGAAATAATATGGCATATATTCAAAATTCACCTTTTTCAAAATTACGCAAAACTACTAAAGGTAAAGGCAGGCATTTTTTAACAGCTAAAGAAGGAGCCGGTATGACCGAAGCTGGGCGTAAAGCTTATAATAAAGAAACTGGAGGCGATTTAAAAGCGCCACAGCCTCAAGGTGGTAAAAGAAGAACTTCATATTGCGCTAGATCTAAAGGCCAAATGAATATGCATAATATTGATTGTAGTAAAACCCCGGACAAACGTATTTGCGCCGCAAGACGCAGATGGAAATGCTAATATAAATATGGGATCATTATATAATAAATTACCAAAAGGCAGCCCTATAAAATTGGCCAGAAGCATGGTTCCTCAAACAGAAGGTGAATATGCTAATCCTACATTAGTGCCGTTGCGCTCAGATAATTCAGCAATTGTTGCTGGTATAGGTGCTGCTGCGAGTAATATTGCTGCAGGACTAGAAGTTGCTCAAATAAAAAAAGGAATTAAAAAAGAAAAAGAACGAGAAGAGCAAAAAATAAAAAATGCTTCGGAAGTTGAAAAAATAAAAGAAAACATACGCCCTTCTGGTATTAAAACAGATCTTATATAATGGGATTTATAATGAAAGGTTTTCCGCTTAACGCAGACAATACTCCAATATATCAAGTTGATATGGAGGATAAAAGCGTTATGGGTATGGCTAATAATAACGGATCTATTGTTGTAGACAAAGATTTAAAGCCATCTGAAATAAATGACGTTATTGCTCACGAAAAAATACATCTTGAGCAAATGAAACGTGGAGACCTTAACTATGATAACAATAGCGTATATTGGAAAGGTAAAAAATATCCACGACAAAAAATGAAAGAAGGTGCTAAAAATTTACCTTGGGAAGCTGAGGCATACAGAAGAGCTTAATGTAACTTAAGCTAGTAATATGTGATTATATAAATAACTAATTTAATAAAATATAATCATGAAAAACTTATTTTTAACATTATTTGCATTTTTTGCACTAAACGCTACAGCTCAAACAGATTTTAACTATTACGATTTTAATGGTCATTGGATTAGTGATGAGACTATATTCGAATTAGTAATACTTTATAACGAAGCAGATGGTTTTCAATTTTTAAATTTTAACTTAGAATTAGGCAGAACGCTTGATGAAAATATATTAAATTATAAAAACGGTATTGTTAAAACGCAATTAATTAATAAAAGAAATAATCGTAATATACAAAAAGTATATAAAATAATTTGTAAAGATACTTTAGAAGTAAAAATAACAGGTAGTTACAACGGTAAAATTAAATTCGCAAGATTATATTAAACAATTAAAAACAAGAACATGGCATTTAAAATGAACCCCGGGCGCGGTGAATACGCTAAAACAGGAAGAGATATACCAAAAGATATGGTTTCTCCGCTAAAAATGTTTCCAATAAAGCCCAGCACTAAGCTGCAAAAAGGCGAAGCTGTATTAGTAAAAGGACCCGGCGGCAGAACGTTTAAAGCTTCTAGTGTTAAAGAAGCGATGGGTATGAGAAGTAAGTTTAGAGAAGCTGGAGCTCCAGACACATCTTTAACAGGCGTTACTGAACTTTCTCCAGGAGTATTTACGGAACAAAGAAGAGATCCGCAGTCATCCGAATTAAGAACTGAAAAACAAGAGATTAGCTTAGCTAGATCTAAAAAAGATCCAAAGCCAAGTGTTAAATCAAAAGAAGCTACTCTAAGAAAAAAAGATTATGCCAGCACTTTTGGTCTAAAAAGTACTAAGGAAGAAGGTACACCTGTCGGTAAAGCATATGATAGGGTTTACAACTCTCCAAATAAAATGAAAAAATATAATAAAAAGAAATAAATGGAACAAGGGCATTTTGGCCATTATACTGGCAATGCGAGACACTCTCGTAAAATGGAAATGATCCATGATAGAGAAATGATTTATGAAGCTAAAATGCAAATGCATAAAGCTGATGAAGACTATAAAGAAGATTCACCTGCAAAAATGTGTGGATGCGGTAAATAAAAAAACAATTAAATTTAATCAAATGAGTAAAGTAACAAAAATTACAGAAGAACAGTTAGCTACAATTAATAAAATTAATCAAGAATTAAACAGTTTGATTCATAATTTAGGCGTATTAGAATCACAAAAACATTCGTTGTTACACCAGTTACCTGATGTAAACAAAGAAATGGAAGATTTTAAGAAGTTCCTAGAGGAAGAATACGGGCAAATTAATATTAATTTACAAACTGGCGAATATACAGTTATTGAAGTAAATAACCCTGAAGAGCTTAAATCTGTATAATATGAGTTCTGTGATACGTAAAATAAGTATAGGCGCGGATTATAAGAATGATGCAATGCATTATTCAGTAGGTCAACAAGTTTATGGAGGTCATGAGATAGCCTATATACTGTTTAGCGAATCCGATAATTCATATAACATACACATAAAAAAAAGAGACGAGGTAATGCCGTGGAAGAAATTTAATTCTAACATGGCAATATCTGTTGAATATGATTTAGAGTATTAATGAATAGTTTGTATGATTTTATTGTTAAGCCTTTAGGTGAAAGGTATAACAATGTTATTAAATTAGGTGACAAAAGCCTAATAATAAACACTAAAATTGAAAATTTTAAAGCTGTAAATAGATTAGCAGAAGTAGTTTCAGTTCCGCTAGCTTATTCAACAGCTATAAAAGAAGGCGATATTGTAGTAATACATCAAAATGTTTTTAGAGTATTCTATGATATGAAAGGCAAAAAAAGAAATAGTAGATCTTTATTTAAAGATAATTTATATTTTTGCGCAGCAGATCAAATCTATTTGTATAAAAATAATAGCGAATGGAATTCATTTGGTGATCGCTGCTTTGTAATGCCTTTAAAAAATAATGACTCTCTAACAAACGAAAAGGAGAGAAAGCTTATTGGTGTACTAAAGTATGGCAATAGCTCCTTAAATGCAGCTAAAATAGCTCCTGGTGATGTCGTAGGGTATACGCCGAATAGCGAATGGGATTTTATTATTGATGGCGAGCGTTTATATTGTATGAAATCTAATGATATTGTTATAAAGTATGAATTCCAAGGAAACGAAAAAGAATATAATCCTAGCTGGGCAAAAAGCAGTTGAAGAATTAATTAAGGTAGCACAAGAAAAGATCGTAGACTCAGGTGATGACATTTCCGCTGACAGACTTAAAAATGCTGCCGCTACAAAAAAGCTAGCAATATTTGATGCTTTTGAAATTCTAACAAGAATTGAAGAAGAAGAGCGTATTTTAGAGAACAAACCTAAAGAAGAAGCTAAAAAGCAAGCATTCTCTGGTTTTGCTGAAAGAAGATCTAAGTAATGTACGAGCAAACTTTATATAAAATCATTAAAGACCATATAAAGCCTAAAGTTCTTAAAAGAATGAATAGGTATAAAAAATGGGAATATGGTTACAACAGTGAATATGACGTGGTTGTTATAAGTAAAACTGGCCAGATTGGAGATATATACGAAATACAAAATCTTAAAATTGCATTACCAGCTGCTCCTAGCGAAATAAATAATGAGAACGACAAGTGGGTTCGAGAAGATGATCCTAAAGAATTAAAGGCTATAAAAACTATATTCGACTGGAAAAATTATCCAGATGAATTTAAAGAAAAATGGGAACCATATATTGATGAAGAATTCAGGCGAAGAGAAGAAGGCTATTGGTTCTATAATAAAGGTTTGGTTACTTACATTACTGGTACTAACTATATGTACTTACGCCACTCCAAAATTGATGTTGGGGCACCTGACTTTAGAGAAGCGAATAGATTATTCTATATATTCTGGGAAGCTTGCAAGGCAGATCCAAGATGTTATGGTATGTGCTACCTTAAAAACAGACGTTCTGGGTTTTCGTTTATGGCATCCGGAGAAGCTGTTAATTTGGCAACAATATCAAGCGACGCAAGATTTGGGATATTATCTAAATCTGGAGCTGATGCAAAAAAAATGTTTACAGACAAAGTTGTCCCAATATCAGTCAACTACCCGTTCTTTTTCAGACCAATACAAGACGGTATGGATAGACCAAAAACCGAACTTGCTTATAGAATACCCGCATCTAGACTTACTAGAAAATCTATCCAAAACACCCAAGAACAAGAATTGCTTGAAGGATTAGATACGACTATTGACTGGAAGAATACAGGAGACAACTCATATGATGGTGAAAAGTTAAAGTTATTAGTACACGATGAAAGCGGTAAATGGGAAAGACCAGATAACATATTAAATAACTGGCGAGTAACAAAAACAACATTAAGATTAGGTTCTAGAATTATTGGGAAGTGCATGATGGGCTCTACTTCTAACGCTTTGGACAAAGGAGGCGATAATTTTAAAAAATTATATAATGATTCAGATGTTACAAAAAGAAACGCCAACGGACAGACTCGCTCAGGATTATATAGTTTGTTCATACCTATGGAATGGAACTACGAGGGATTCATTGATTCTTATGGCTTACCTGTATTCGACACTCCAAAAAAACCAATTGAAGATCCTAACGGGGATTTAATAACACAAGGAGTAATTGAATATTGGCAAAATGAAGTTGATGGATTAAAGGATAATCCAGATGGATTAAATGAATATTACAGGCAGTTTCCTCGTACAGAGCAGCATGCTTTTAGAGATGAAGCTAAACAAGCTTTATTTAATTTAACAAAAATATACGAGCAAGTAGATTATAATGAAGATTTAAGGAATACAAGCATAGTTACTACCGGCAGCTTTTCTTGGGAAAACGGGATTAAAGATTCAAGAGTAATATTTAGTCCTAATAATGACGGAAGATTTAAAATAACTTGGGTACCACCTAATAATTTACAAAACCGCGTAATAGTAAAGAATGGTATTAAATATCCAGGTAATGAGCATATGGGCGCTTTTGGTTGCGATCCTTATGATATATCGGGTACAGTTGATACTAGAGCTTCAAATGGTTCTTTGCATGGGTTAACTAAGTTTAGTATGGAAAACGCACCGGTCAACCATTTCTTTTTAGAGTATATAGCTAGACCGCAAACAGCGGAAATATTTTTTGAAGATGTTCTTATGGCTTGCGTATTTTATGGTATGCCAATATTAGCAGAAAATAATAAACCAAGATTACTATATCATTTTAAAAGAAGAGGTTACAGAGGGTTTTCAATGAATAGACCGGATAAAACTTATAGTAAGTTATCGGTAACAGAAAAAGAAATAGGCGGAATACCAAACTCAAGCGAGGATATTAAGCAAGCCCATGCCGCTGCAATTGAGTCTTATATAGAAACAAGTGTAGGATTTGATGGTGAAGATTATGGCACAATGTACTTCCAGCGTACTTTAAATGATTGGAGTAAGTTTAATATTAATAATCGTACAAAACACGATGCGTCAATTAGTTCTGGTTTAGCTATAATGGCTTGCAATAAAAACAGATATACCCCTGTAAGTATTACAGACAGAAAAGTTTACAATTTAGGAATTAAAAGATACGACAATAAAGGATCAGTGTCAAAAATAATATAATACATGAAAGTATACACTAATACTAATAGTTCTTTTCCTAGCCAAGTGGTTAGTGACGCTGAAAAAGCTACATTAGATTATGGTCTTCAGGTATCTAGAGCGATTGAACAAGAGTGGTTTGATCAAGGTAGAACTAATCAAAATAGATATCTCACTAATTTTAATAATTTTCATCAACTAAGATTATACGCAAGAGGCGAACAGTCTATTCAAAAGTACAAAGATGAAATGTCTATTAACGGTGATTTATCTTATCTTAATTTAGATTGGAAACCAGTTCCTGTAATACCTAAGTTTGTAGATATTGTTGTTAACGGCATGTCAAACAAAACTTATGATATAAAAGCTTTCGCTCAAGATCCTGAATCATTAAAGAAAAGAACAGATTACGCCGAAGCAATGATGCGTGATATGTATGGCAAGCAGCTTATTGAAAAAGCTAATGCTGTTACAGGACAAAACTTTTTTAATTCGCCAGTTCCTTCAGATCAACTTCCAGAAACTAAAGAAGAAGTTGAATTACATATGCAGCTTTCTTATAAGCAATCTGTTGAAATTGCAGAAGAGGAGGCTATTAATAATGTATTAGCTCAAAATAAATGGGATCTTACAAGAAGAAGATTAAATTATGATCTTACTACTATTGGTATCGGTGCTGTTAAGACTAATTTTAACCCATCTAATGGTATAACAGTAGATTATGTTGATCCTGCTTATATGGTTTATTCGTATACAGAAGATCCAAACTTTGAAGATATATATTATGTTGGAGAAATAAAGGCTATAACTATACCTGAATTAAAAAAGCAATTTCCAAACATTACAGAAGAAGAGCTTTATAAAATTCAACAAATGCCAGGTAATAGACAATATATTACAGGCTGGGGTAATTATGATGAAAATACAGTTCAGGTTTTGTACTTTGAATACAAGACTTATATGAACCAAGTGTTTAAAATAAAATACGGAGATAACGGATTAGAAAAGGCTATTGAAAAAACTGACGAATTTAATCCACCGCCAAGCGATAACTTTGAAAGAGTATCAAGAACAATTGAAGTATTATATTCAGGTGCAAAAGTTTTAGGCACAAATACAATGCTTAAATGGGAGCTAGCTGAAAATATGACTAGACCATTTTCTGACACTACAAAAGTTGAAATGAATTATGCAATATGTGCTCCTAGAATGTACAAAGGGCGCATCGAATCTATTGTAAGTCGTATTACTGGCTTTGCCGATATGATACAATTAACTCATTTAAAGCTACAACAAGTAATGTCTAGAATTGTACCTGATGGTATATTCTTAGATATGGATGGGTTAGCAGAAGTAGATCTAGGCAATGGCACAAATTATAATCCAGCGGAAGCTTTAAATATGTACTTCCAAACTGGTAGCGTTGTCGGTAGATCTTTAACTCAAGACGGAGAATTAAATAGAGGAAAAGTACCAGTACAAGAATTAGCTACCGGTAATGGTCAAGCTAAAATGTCATCTTTAATTAATACATATCAGTACTATTTACAGATGATCCGCGACGTTACAGGCTTAAATGAAGCAAGAGACGGCAGTACGCTTGATAAAAATAGCCTTGTAGGACTTCAAAAGATGGCCGCTAACGCGTCAAATACAGCAACAAGGCATATATTACAGTCAAGTTTATTTTTAACTCTTAAAACTTGCGAAAATATATCTTTAAGAATTGCTGATGTTTTAGAAAATCCTTTAACTGCTAATTCATTAGAGCAAAGTATTACAACATTTAATACGGCAACTTTAAAAGAAATGCAGTACTTGAATCTTCACGACTTTGGCATTTATTTAGAACTAGAACCAGATGAAGAAGCTAAAGCGCAATTAGAATCTAATATTCAAATAGCCTTGCAATCTGGAGGTATTGATCTTGATGATGCTATTGATATTCGAGAAGTAAAAAATCTTAAGCTGGCAAATGAAATGTTAAAGCTTAAGAAAAGAAGAAAACAAGAAGCTGCTCAAGCTGCGCAAATGGCTAATATACAAGCACAGGCTCAAGCAAACCAGCAAACTGCAGAACAAGCTGCATTATATGAAGTGCAGAAAAGAGAAGCTATCGCTGGTACAGAAATACAAATAGAGCAAGCTAAATCTCAATTTGAAATTAATAAACTAATGCAAGAAGCTGAACTTAAGAAGCAGCTAATGGCTGAAGAATTTAATTATCAAATACAACTATCAAAATTAAAAGCTGATGCAGAAGGATCTAAATTAGCAAAAATTGAAGATAGAAAAGACGAAAGAACTAAAATACAAGCAACTCAACAAAGTGAGTTAATTGAACAAAGAAAAAACAACTCATTGCCTAAAAACTTTGAATCATCCGGATATGATGTCATGGGAGGAGGATTCGATCTTGGGCAATTTGAACCTAGTTAATAGGTATTTTTATTAATCTTATATTATTATATCATGTCAGAACAAGTAAAACAAGAAGGCGACTTTAAAATGAAGTCAAAGCCTAAGATGAAAAAATTAGTTAATACACCAGAAGTTGCGAAAGTAGACTTAGCCGCAATAGCTAAAGAGCAAGAACCAACAAAAGTTGTTATACCTACCGAAACAAAAGAATCAGATGCCATTCAAGAACAAAGCGCAGAGAGCAGCGTGTTACGCACAGAAGAGCCCAAAGTGGAACTGCAAGAAGTGGGACAAGGAAACGAAGAGCCCATTGAGAATGTGCGGGCTGAAGAGTCGCAAGTAATTCAAGAAATTACTGAAGAAGAAATAGCAGAAGAAGCGGCTAATGTTAAAGAAGACATTAAAGAAGCTGTTCAAGAACAAGCATTAACCGGTAAGCCGTTGCCTGAAAATATTGAAAAGCTTGTTAGCTTTATGGAAGAGACAGGAGGAACGGTTGAAGATTATGTCAGATTAAATGCTGACTACAGTACAGTTGATAACAAAACGTTATTAAGAGAATATTATAAACAAACTCGTCCACATTTAGACGCTGATGAAGTTGCTTTTTTAATGGAAGATAACTTTGAATATGACGAAGAATTAGACGAAGAGCGAGATATTAAAAAGAAAAAACTCGCATTTAAAGAAGAAGTTGCAAAAGCCAAAAACTTTTTAGAGCAAACAAAGAGTAAATACTACGATGAGATCAAGTTGAGACCAGGCGTAACTCAAGAGCAACAAAAAGCTATGGACTTTTTCAATAGATATACAGAGCAGCAAACATACGCTGAAAAGCAACAAGAGGTATTTAAAAAACGTACTAAAGAACTTTTTACCAATGATTTCAAAGGATTTGATTTTAATTTAGGGGAAAAGAAATTTAGATACGGTATTCAAAATGCAGATCAAGTTGCCGAAGCTCAGTCTGATATAAACAACTTTGTTAAGAAGTTCTTAGACAAAGATGGCAATTTAGCCGATCAAGCTGGGTATCACAAGGCATTGTATGCGGCAATGAATGCTGATAGAATGGCTAATCATTTTTACGAACAAGGAAAAGCTGACGCTGTTAAAGAGGTTGTCAACAAGTCTAAAAACGTTTCAAATGCTGCCCCAAGGCAAGTTGCAGGGGATAATGTATTTATAAATGGTTTAAAAGTAAAAGCAATTAGCGGTCTTGATACATCAAAATTAAAAATTCAAACAAAAAAATTTAACAATTAAAAAATAAAAATATGGCAAATGTAAGTCCAGTGTTTGGGTCAATCATCCCATCACAAAAACAACAAGCTCTAGCGAGCAATTATTTAAACTTTACAGACGGTTCTGGAAATGATTTTGCACAACAGTACCTACCTGAAATTTACGAAGCTGAAGTAGAGCGTTACGGAAATCGTACGCTTTCTGGATTCTTGCGTATGGTTGGCGCTGAAATGCCAATGACATCAGATCAGGTAGTTTGGTCAGAACAAAACCGTTTGCACATTGCGTACAATGCTGTTGTTGCAACAGTTGCAGGTACATCTCCTAATGAGGTTTCTACATTAACTATCCCTGTTGGTGGTAGCGGTGCTACTCTTGTTGAGAACGTTGTATCTCCAGGAGCTACACTAGTTGTTATGAATCCAGCTACAGGTGCAGAATTAAAATGTATTGTTACTGCTTCAGGAGCAACTCCTGGTTCAGCATTAGCTGCTGGCGAATTAACAGTTAAACCTTATACTCAAGAAGCTTTAGACGGTGGAGGCGCTGGTGAAGTTGATCTTGTTACAGGTAGCCCAGCTCTTAAGATCTTTGTATACGGTTCTGAGTACGCAAAAGGCACTACAGATGCTAATAGAATTTCTGTGACTCCTTCTTTTACTCAATATTCTAACTCTCCTATTATCATTAAAGATAAATACGCTATTAACGGATCTGACACTGCTCAGATTGGATGGGTTGAAGTTGCTACTGAAGATGGAACCTCTGGTTACCTTTGGTATTTGAAAGCTGAATCTGAAACTCGCTTGCGTTTTGAAGATTATTTAGAAATGGCTGTTGTGGAAGGTGAATTAAAATCAGGTGGATCAACTACTACTGCTAAAGGTACTGAAGGACTTTTTGCTGCTATTAAAAGTAGAGGTAATGTAGTAGCTGATTTTACAGCTACTGCAGGATTGACTCAGTTTGATTCTATTCTTAAAAATTTAGATACTCAAGGTGCTATTGAAGAAAATATGCTTTTCCTTAATAGAGCCACTTCTTTAGATTTCGATGACATGCTTGCCGGTGTAGGTCAACAAGCTGGAACAGCTGCTTACAATGGTGGTAGCTCTTTTGGTGTATTTGAAAACTCTGAAGAGATGGCATTGAATCTTGGGTTTAATGGTTTCCGCAGAGGTTCTTACGATTTCTACAAAACAGACTGGAAATACTTAAATGACGCTTCAACTCGTGGAGGTGTAACTATTGCAGGTATTGACGGTGTATTAGTGCCAGCTGGGACTTCTACAGTTTACGATCAAATTTTAGGAACAAATATCCGTCGTCCATTCTTGCACGTTCGTTATAGAGCTTCACAGGCTGACGATCGTCGTATGAAGTCTTGGATCACTGGATCTGTTGGAGGAGCTTACACTTCTGATCTTGATGCAATGGAGGTACACTTCCTTTCTGAAAGATGTCTTGTGACTCAAGGTGCAAACAACTTCGTATTGTTTACAGCTTAATAAATCAATGTAATTTTTACCCTCGTTGTAATGACGGGGGTAATTATTACTTTTATAACTATTTAATTTTATTATATCATGGCAAACAAAGCTAAAAAAACCGCGGATAACGTTATTGAAGTTCCGCAACAAGAACAAACTGTAAATGTAAATACAGTAAAAGAAGTACCTACTGCTGCAAAAACTGCACCGGTTAAACAAGCGCCAGCTAAACCAAGTTGGGAAATTAAAGATAGAACATATTTTATAATAGGGCAATCGCCTCTCACGTACACTATTGCGCCAAGACATACTAGAAAATATTCTTTATTATGGTATGATTCGGAAAAAAATGAACAAAGGGAATTAAGATATGCGACAAATCAAAATTCTGTTTTTGTAGATGAGCAAAAAGGCGAAGTAACCTTAGGACATATTATGTTTGAAGAAGGAATGCTTTTTGTTCCAAAAGAAAAACAAAATTTACAAAAATTATTATCAATATATCATCCAGCAAAAGGCGTTAAGTATTATGAATATAATCCCGTTGCTATTGCAGAAGATGAGCTTGATGACTTAGAGATTCAAATCGACGCATTAAATGCTGCAAGAGAAATGGATGTAGATCAAGCAGAAGCTATACTTAGAGTTGAAGTTGGATCAAAAGTTTCGTCTATGACTTCAAAAGAGCTGCGCAGAGATCTTATGTTATTTGCTAAAAATAAACCAGAATTATTTATGGATTTAGCTAATGATGATAATGTTCAGCTTAGAAATATAGCAATTAGAGCTGCTGAATTAGGCATTATTAAATTATCGCAAGATCAAAGAACATTTATGTGGGGATCAAATGATAGAAAATTAATGACTGTTCCTTTTGATGAAAATCCATATTCAGCTATGGCAGCATATTTTAAAACAGATGAGGGAGTAGAAGTCTTCCGATCTGTGGAGAAAATGTTGAAATAACATGTAATATAAATATATAAGCGGTGACCAATTGTTGCCGCTTGTATATTATAATAAAAAACAAAAATGGCGGTAAACGTAAATGAAGTATATAAAACGGTTTTACTTATTTTAAATAAAGAACAAAGAGGTTACATAACTCCCAATGAGTTTAATAAAATTGCAACACAAGTTCAACTTGAAATATTTGAATCTTATTTTGCAGATGGTGACCAATTTAACCGTAAAAACCAACAAAACACAGAAAACGATACTGAGTTTTTTAATTCATTTTACAACTTAGAAAATAAGCTAATACCTTTTATTACAGACGAAGGCGTATGGACTATAACTGGCAGCAAGTGGAACCAAACATTAGGCCTTGGAGATAGAGCTATATATAAGGTTGGTAGCGTTTATTGTAATTATACATCTACAACTGGTGGGGCAACGCTAAGTGATATAGAAGCTCAAAGAGTTTCTTTAAAAGAACTAAAGACAATCTCAAAGTCTAAATTAACCGCGCCATCAAATAATTATCCTTTATATTCTATCACATCAGCTACAGGCTTAAATAACATAGCTACTCCATACTTAAATATAACGCCAGTGCCTAATAGTATTACAGTAAATGGAATTATAAAACCATTAAACCCATTCTGGGGCTATATTGTTGGTTCACAAGGTCAATATTTATATGATACAAATACATCTGTTAATTTTGAATTAATTGAAGACGAACAAACAAATTTAATTATTCAAATATTAAAATATGCAGGCGTAATTATAAATGATCCACAAATTATACAAGCAGCTGGCCAACAAGAGATGGCTACTGAAGCTAACGAAAAACGATAATAAGCTATGCCATTTCCAAATAACGGATTAATAAACGAAACAAATAGACAGTATTATGCTGGAGCTCAAAGTTTTGGAGCTGATGGCATTAATCTAGAATTCCAAGCAACATTTGATACTGATTTATACTTTGGCGGAGGGAGTGCTTATAGCCCACTAGACGAAAACTACGCTTTAAATAATTTTAAATTATACACAAGCCCTAATGGTCTAGACCCTTATACAGAATATACTGCAGCTTATACTGTTGCCAATAATAAAATTACAACAGTTACGCCAATACCTAACGGGTTTACAGTAGTTATACAATTAAAATCTGACTTAGGTGGTAATTATGGTAATGGTGATGCTTATGGCGTTGCTGTTAATAATAATTATGGAGGTTATTCTTATATAACTTTAAACGACCTAATTGACAATTTTATGGTTGGATATGTTGGCGATGGAAAAATTGTGCAAAGAGTTAAAAAGTCAGATGTACTGTTTCATGCTAAAAGAGGCTTGCAAGAATTTAGTTATGATACTTTAAAAAGTATTAAGTCACAAGAGTTAACTATCCCGACTAATTTAAGTGTAGTCATACCGCAAGATTACGTTAATTACGTTAGAATGTCTTATATAGATAGCGCTGGAGTAAAGCGTATTATATATCCTGCAAATAATTTAACGATAAACCCTTACGAAAATCCTGTACAAGACCAAGATGGTATTGAAATACAAAGTCAATTTAATGACAACATTGAGGGAACTTCTCAAACAGAGTATAGATGGGACAATAATGACGCAAATTTAATAGCCGGCAACGTTACTAATAATAATGCAAATAGTGGATTGGATCTTTACGGAAGCGGTTGGGCTTATGGTGGTGAATATGGTTCAAGATATGGTTTAGATCCTCAAGCATCACAAGCAAACGGTTGGTTTACTATAAATGATAGGGATGGCAAAATATCTTTTTCAAGTAATTTAGTAAACAAGTTAATTGTTTTAGAATATGTTTCTGATGGTTTAGCATATGATCTTGACACAAGAGTTCCTAAGATGGCCGAAGAGGCTATGTATGCCCATATAATGCACTCTATTGTATCAACTAGAGCTAATCAGCCGGAATATATAGTTCAAAGATTTAAACGCGATAGAAGCGCTAAAATAAGAAATGCTAAAATAAGATTATCTAATATTAAGATTGAAGAAATTACGCAAGTGATGAGAGGCAAATCTAAATGGATTAAACACTAAAATTAAATGGCAGAAACTAGAAACATGTTCCTCCAAGCTAGGATGAACAAAGACGTTGACGAAAGGATTATACCTAATGGCGAATATAGAGATGCTCAAAATATAGCTGTTAATAGATCTGAGGGGGCTGATGTTGGCGCTTTAGAAAATATTAAAGGCAATGAGTTAATACAAGTTATTTCCGTAAAAGATACTAATGCTATTGGTTTATTTATGGATGAAGCTAATAACTGCATGTATATATTTACAACTAATTATTCTGGTTCTACTGCTGCTCCTGTTAATGCTAACTGCGCTATATATAAATATACGCCAAACGGATCGTTAAATACTCTTGTTCAAGGAAGTTTTTTAAATTTTTCAACACTGTCTCCAATTTATGGAATAAGTATGCTGGAGAATTTACTTTTTTTTACAGATAATAGAAACCAACCCCGCGTTATAAATGTTAGCACTGCTTTAAGCTTGCCGAATTACTACACAAAAGAAGAGCATATTTCTGTTGCTAAATTTTCACCTTATCTGCCTATCTCAGCTGTTGTTGAAGAAAGCAAAGCTGTACTTAGCCCTGGAGTAGATGCTACAACATTTACTATATCTGGAATAGATAATACTATAGCAATAGGCGATTATGCTGTAGATGAGTCAACTGAAATTGCAAATGTTTTAACCCCTAGTTTTTTAGGTATTGTTATTAGCGTTACTAAAACAACAGATACAGTTATTACGGTAGACCAAGACTCGGGTACTGCAATATTAACAGGCGACATTATAAAGTTTTCAAGAACCACAATGTCCGACCAGTCTAGCGATAGTAATTGGAAAGGAGATCCTGATTTTTTAGAGGATAAGTTTGTAAGATTTAGCTATAGATTTAAATATGCGGATAATGAGTATTCTTTAATGGCCCCATTTACGCAAGTGATGTTTATACCTAAGCAGGACGGGTACTTCCTAGGCACTGCAAACACACCAGAAGGCAGGGCTAAAGATGAAGATGACGCTTATAAAAGTACTATACTATCATGGATGGAAAATAAAGCTAACAATATAGAGTTATATATCCCATTCCCTTCGGATGATCCATTAAATGACTATAAAATATCTGAGGTAGATATATTATACAAAGAATCGGACGCTATTGCTACAAAAGTTATGCAAACAGTTCCTATTTCGGATATTACTTTAGATGGTTCAAGTATGAATTATTTTAAATATACTTATCAATCTAAAAAACCATATAAAACATTGCCTAGTGCAGATACAACTAGAGTATCAGACAAAGTGCCAGTAAGAGCTTTAGCTCAAGATGTTGTTAGCAATAGAGTTGTATACGGCAATTATGTTAACCGTAATAATGCCCCAGAATCAATTGATTACAATATATTTGTTGGTGATAAAAATCCAGCAAAATCGCCTTTTACAGCCCAATACCCTAACCATAGTCTAAAACAAAATAGAAATTATGAAGTTGGAATTGTTTTATACGATAAATTTGGCAGAGCCTCATCTGTATTGTTATCAACAATTATAGCGGGAGTAAATGCTGCTGACCCAACATCAACTATTTATCACGCTTATAAAGATACTTTATTTAATCCAATAAACTGGTACGGAGATACTTTACAAATAAGGTTTAATAGTCCAATACAAGAAACTCCGACTCAATCATACGTTGGTACTTATGCATTACCTTTGTCTTTTACTCTTGAAGACGGTTTAAACACTACGAATATAACTTCATCGGCTCCTTACCAATATACAATAACAGGCGTAGATCTTACATCTACATTAGGCCCTATTAATAGTTCGTCTTTAAGAAATTATTTAAGAGGCTACCACGTAGACTTTACAGAAATCACATCTGTTTCTTTTGACGGAAATGACACGGTTGTAATTACTGAGGATCGAATTTCAGATATTTATAATTTTACTGGAGGCTACGGCAGTTCAACTTCTGAGTCTAAATATGTATATACAATAAATCCATTAGGTTGGTACTCGTATAAAGTTGTTGTTAAACAAACAGAGCAAGACTATTACAATGCTTATCTACCTGGATTTTTAAATGGCAATCCTTCAAATATAACGCCGATAACACCAACGGAAGTAGGTAGTATAGCTAATGTTGTTTTAATTGGTGATAATATAAATAAAATACCAAGAGATTTAACAGAAGTTGGACCAGATCAACAGCAATATAGGTCTAGTAGCACTCGGCTTTATGCTAGAGTTAATAATACTGCTTCGCAAAATGAACCATCTAACCCTGCACTACCTTTCACTACTCAATATTACCCTGGCAGAAATAATTTTATTGCTACAACAATTGGGTCGGAACAGGAATTGTACAATAATGATCCGCTTGTAGCTTACACGTCGTTTCCAGGTTTTTATCAAAACCAATCAAATCCATTATTAGCAAGGTTGTCTACAAATACTAATATTGGAATAGAGCCAACTTCTCCGATACCTTATGACACAAATGGTTCTAATTTACCTAGGTTAAGTATTTTAGAAACAGAACCTGTAACATCACTTTTAGATATTTATTGGGAAACTTCTACAGGAGGCCTAATTGCTGATCTTAATGAATTAATTAATCAAGATGCTGTAGGTATAACCGGACTAAGCCCTAGCCCCACAAATACAGCTAATTTTATAGAAAGTACGGATTATACTGGTGGTGTGGCTATAGCAGATCCATTTAATTTATTAGATGAACTAGGTAATCCTGTAGCGGCCACTCTTTCACAAGGTGTTATAACTAAAGTATTAAACGGCAATGGCTTGGATGTTACTGGCCAATCTTGGTTTGAATTAAGTTTAAACTCTGCAGGAACGCAAGATATTTACACACTAAAATCAGTTGAAAATTTTGCTTATAACAGTAATAGCTTAGTTGTTGATGTTTATAATATCACAATGCGCTTTACTTATAATAACGCTACCACAGATATAACTGTGACTATCCCATTGCAAAATGCTGCTTGTGGTATTGGCGTATTCCCTACAGAAGGAACTTTTGATAACCCCGGATTATTTTTACCAGTTAATAGCACATTAGCTTATACTTTTCAAGATTTAGAAAACGGAGCTACTACTGGGCTAAGTTTAAATCCTTATCGTTTGGAAGATTTAGAATTTCAAATTACAGGTCAAGCTAAAAAAGAAACTGAATTCGGCCCACTCGATCCAGTAAATAATGTTTTTACGGCGGGAGCTATAACTACATTAGGTACGCTAAATTTAAATTGTTCAAATTTAGAAAAAACTACTTATAAAGTTGATTATAGGTTAATTGACGCACTTGGTAATACTGGATTTACTTCAGATCCAAAAACGGTTTGGATAGGTATAACTTCTGACAGTCCTTATTTATCAACTACTTTAGGTGGCGCAGCGGAATTTTTGCCTCCAGTTGGTAGTTTTCCAATCCAAAATCCTAATTTTACAGATGGTATAACTACTTGGGCGAGACGTAGCGGCTTTGCTTATAATACTACTACAGGAGATTGGAGTGTTTGTAGTAGTTCGCAAACAGAAGGGGTTCAAGTGACTCAAATAACATTAAACAATCTTGCTGGCACTTTACCCGCTGGAGAAACTTCTTTTAGACTAGCAATGGAAATTGTAACGCCAGCTCCAAAAGATGTAAATGGCAATGAAAACCAATTTAATTTAAGCACGCTAAATAGCAATGCGGATATAAAATGGCAGTTTTTTAAAGACAACGGCGAAAGATGTGGCACTTTAGGTAGCGAAATACTAGCAACTGAAGATACCAATACAGCAAGAGCAACGTTGATCTTTAATGAATCAGATTTAAACTTACAAGATGACTTTGTTATTACACAATTAATTAAAAATATATTTACAGAAACCGAAGGTAATTGTCAAGGCACAGGTAACGACACTTTTATGAATCTGCCTATACAAGGAGCTTTAAAAGGGCAAGTTTATATTAAATATACGTTAGCTGTTAATAATAATACATTAGTACCTGACCCTTGGAACCCTGGATCTGAGCTTATTTTGCAAAATACAGTAAGGTATATTGTTAACACTATGGCTACTGATTTTTCAGGAAACGGTTTAAACAATAGTACTTATATTACAAATGAATTTAGTTGCACACCATCCGCGCCTGAAACGTGCTCGTAATCTTTAAAATAAACAAGTAATAATAAATTATGGCTGCAACATTAGAAGTAGGGTATTATAACACTTTTTGGTTAAAAAAAGTAGTGAACAGCAACGAGGTAGATGTTGCTCCCGAATGGTCAGATTCTTATGATTCTGGCTTAGGAGCCCCGGATCCTATTAAAAATGATTCGTTTTGGTATATTGAAGAGGCTAGGATTAATGGCGGGTATAATAATACAATTGTTGATTTAGGAGTAAGAGCTTATCTTGTTGAAGAAGAACCTAACTTACAGCGTAAACAAAATGGATTAATATATTCAGGTATATACAATTCAAGCACAGGATTTAATGCGATTAATGTATTTTCTACAGCTGAAACAATAACAAAAGCTGTTGACCCTGCTTTCGGTTCAATACAAAAACTATATGCCGAAGATTCAAACTTAACTATATTCCAAGAAAGAAAAGTAAACAGAGCATTAATAGATAAAGATGCTATTTATTCAGCCGAAGGCGGGGGAACTGTAACTAGTAGTACTGCTGTTATTGGGCAAATTGTACCTTATGGTGGCGAATGGGGTATTAGTAAAAACCCTGAGTCATTTGCGGTGTATGGTTATAGAAAATATTTTGTTGATGCAAATAAATCAGTAGTTTTAAGACTTTCAAACGATGGGATCACTGAGATTTCGTCTTACGGTATGATAGATTGGTTTAGAGATAACTTAGCTAATATAACATCGTCGGGTAAAATAAAAGGAGCGTGGGATATTAATAATAAAAGCTATGTATTATCATTACAAGATGATATTAATAGCTATTATTCAACTTTAATGTATGACGAACAGCCACAAGGTTGGGTTAGCTTCCTTTCTTTTATACCCGAACAAATGGGTAGTTTAAGAAATAAATTTTACAGTATTAAGGATGGTAATATTTGGAGACATTATTCTAATAATGTAAATAGAAGTAATTTTTATAATACTAATAATGCTTCTACTATAACCTTTATAGCTAATGAAATACCTAGCGCTGTTAAAGAATTTTTAACAATTAATTACGAAGGAACTGACAACTGGGAAATGTCTGCATTTAAAACAGACTACGAAGGAGCTACTCCTATAAAATCTTATATAGATGGGTCTTATTTAGAACCAGGCGTTCAAGAATTGCAATATGCTGGTTTTTGGGAAAAAGAAAATAAGTATTTTTCAAATTTATCTAGTTCAGGGCCTAATAATACTGTTATTGCTACTAAATACAAAGGTAGGGTATTAGTTGACGACACCATTGGAGAACCCGAAGCTACTGGTGCAAAAGGATTTTATTCTGAAATTACAATGTCTATTGGTGCCGCTGGGACAAGCGTTATTGGACAGCCCGCAGAATTATTTGCAGTATCAACAAAATTCAATATATCTTCTTATTAAATTATATGGAAAACTTAAATGCGCGTACCTTAAATGAAAATGATTGGGAAACGTTATGTAAATGGTGGGAAGCTTGGCCTAAATGGGTCAATCCACCTAAATCATTTTTACCAGACAATGGCAAAGGAGGTTTAATGGTTGAAAAAGATGGCAACCCTATTGTTGCAGGATTTCTTTATTTAACTAATTCTGATGCAGTTTTATTAGAGTGGATAGTTTCAGATCCAGACTATAGGGAAAAAGATCGTAAGGATGCTTTAAAATTGCTTATAACAAGCGCTGAGGGTGTTTGCAAAGAACTAAATAAGAAACACATGTTTACAATTGGGCGAAATACTCATTTAATTGATACACATAAAGAGCTCGGATGGAATGTAGATAATACTCCATCTTATGAAATAATTAAAAATATATAAAATATGGCCGTATTATCAGCAATCGCCGCAAATCAAGAAAAACAAGCGGCTAAAGGTTTTAAAAATAACGCTAATCGGATAGAAGGACAGATTAAGGAATTAGAAAGAAATAGACAAGCTATACCAAATCCTTATGCTAACGTTAAATCTAATATAACAGATTTAAGTAGCCAGATGAGTAATGCTTTTGCTAATTTAGGTGTAGCCACACAGGCTGCTGAAATACAAATAGAACAGTCTGATATAGCTTTAGCAAATGCTTTAGACAGTTTAAGAGCAACAGGAGCAGGAGCTGGTGGAGCAACCGCTTTAGCTCAAGCAGCGTTACAATCTAAAAAAGATGTTTCGGCTAGCATAGAGTCCCAAGAGGCTAATAACGAAAAGTTAAGAGCTCAGGGTCAGCAACAATTGCAACAACAAAAAATTCAAGAACAACAAAGAGTACAACAAGCCTATGCTCAAGCAGATATTGAAGGGACTAAATTTAAGTTTGGAGAACAAGAAGCAAGAGATATTGCTCAATTAAATAGATTATCCGGACAGCAAGCACAACAGCAAGCAGCTGCTACTCAAGCTCAAGCTAATGCGAGCGCTTTAATTGGCGCTGGGATTGGCAATATAGGAGCAATTGGCGGCGCGGTTTTAGGCGGCGGCAATTAATAATAGTAAAATATAAAAAATAATTATGGGATATTATGAAAATCCACCTATTGTACCGTTAGTTGCACCAACAGGTATAGCGCAGGGCATAACTAGAGCAGGACAGGCCGTTACACAAGGCTTGTTACGAAAAGCTGAAAGATTACGTGAAGAGCAAAAAGAAGAAAAACTCACTATTCAAAAGCTTCAAGAGCAACGCAATCGTGTAGATTTAGCTTATAACAAAAACTTATCTGAATGGGATAAGACTAGGCCAAAAACAGGTGAGGATATAGATAATCAAATGTATAGCATAGTTGACGATCAAGTTAAAGCAGCTGCTGACGCTCAAATGGCTTTGTTAAACGAAACAGATTTAACAAAAAGAAAAGAATATTTAACTCAAATAAGAAATACCGATGCTTTGCTAGATCAACTAGGCACTTTTACCGGTAATATTGCAGGAACTGCTAAAACTTGGCAAGAGCAGACATCGGCTAAATACGGAGCACCTGGTGGATATTATCAAAACGGCGAAGGTGAAGAGATGGAAATTAACGCAGCTATATTAGATGTTTTATCTGGTAAAAATCAATTATATAAAAATACAAAATCTCAATTAAGATACGATAAAAGCTCAAACTCAATTATATTAAATGTTTCTGGAGAAATGCCGGATGGCAGGAAATTTAGTAGAGATATAAATTCAAATGAATACAATACTGCTGATGGCGCTGGTCTTGGTTTAATTGCACAGGTACCTGACATAGAGGATATGTACGAAGCTGCTAGCCAATCTGTTGTTGGCGAAAATGGCAAAATTAAAGAACCTTTTTTAGGCGAAGTAACAACCCTACCTGCGAAATCTGATGGTAAAGATGAATATGAATATGTTGGGTCTAGAAAAATTTTAACTGATGATATGCGATCTTCTATTGCTAATTCAACAGCTCGTAATACCGCTGCTTCAATACTTAAAAATACGGAACCTTCATATGTTCGTGGAGTAATTGATTTCACATTAGGTAATCAGGGCACAGAAAAAAGCTATGCTAATGCTTTTGTTAAGCTTGGTACTTACGAAGAGCAAGTAGCCTGGTTAACTAATGAATTAACTAATTCTGCTATGAATAGGTTGCTTTCAGAACAAAGATCTTTTGATGAAAATGGCGAGCAATCTTACTATGATCTCGGGAGATTAAGCATGGTTCCTAAGCCAAAATTCAAAGAAGTTGCTCCACCTGAAGCAACACCTGAAGAAACAGCTAGAGCCATATATGATAGATTTGCTCAAAATCCAGCTGGTTTATTTGAAGAGTTTACTTCTCTAAAAACCATATACAATAAAGGCACAGGCATGATTGAAGTCTACGGAATGTTAGAAAAAGAAGTTGTTGATCCTAATAATCCGGGTGAAATGATAAAAATACAGGAGACCTCAAAAACGCCTACGGAAAAATATAATATGAAGAGCCCTACTGGTAGAAATAAATTCTATAGAACGTTATTAGAAAATAGTGGATATCTAAAAGGTCCTTCTAAAGAAGTTAGAGATATTGAAATTGCTTTTGGTGATATACTAACAGAGCGCACTAAGAAAAAAATAGCTAGAGAAAAGGGTGATTCAAATAAATCAAAGACTGCTGAAGAATTAATCGCACTATACGGTAATCAATAAAATTAAATAATATGAACGAATTAAAAGAAATCGTTAAGCGAATGATCGCTGCTGGTGAAAGCGAAGAAAATATTGCTCTTGTTATAAAAACTTATAAACAAAAAAATCAAGATTCATTAGTAAAGATGGAAAGCCCTGTAGAGGAGGTTGCGGATGCAGGGTTAAAAAAACAAGCAGCCGATGGGGTATCTCCGCCGGGGGATGGTTCTTTGGATTTAGTTCAAATAGGTAAGCCAATAGCTGCGGAAGAAAAAAGATTTGAATTAACGACTAAAGACGGTTCTAATATATATAAAGGTTCAGATATTTTAAATGAAATTAAAAGTTTAAAATTTAAAATTTCAGGAGAACCTATATATAATTACAAAGACGGTAAAATAGATACAGCTAATCCAATTAAAAGTAATGTATCTGACCAAGATTTATTGGATTTATATGTTTCAAAATTTAATGGGCGTGTTAAAGAAGTTGAAGTAGGCATTGATTTAGATGAGGCTATGATAACCGGTAAATCTAAAAGACGAAAAGAGCTTGAGGCCTATACAAGCAAACTAAATGAGCTTGAACCTACTGAAGAAGAGTTAAACGCACAGGCTGATTACAAATTTTCAATATATCAGATTACGCCTAGCATGTACTCCGATCCTTTTCTTAAAAAAGCCGCTGAAGGTGTTATAAAAGATAATAATTTAACAGAATTTTATAATACAGGGACTTTTGGCCCTGTACAATTTTTAGCCGGTTTTGAAAACGGTATTTACGCACAAGAAGCTTTTGATAAAGCTAAAGAACCTTATAAACAAGATCTTTATAAAAATACTTTTTCTGAAAATTTAGAAAATTATTATAAAGAAACAGAAAGTTTTTTTGATAAAAGCGAAGCTGCTAAAATGACAGCTGTTAGTGAAACTCTTTATAATTTAGACAAAAAAAGATCTAATAAAATTTCAAACGAAATAAATATCATTGATAACGAATTGTCTTTTTTAGCAGAAGATTTAAGTAGTTATAAAAATAAATATTTTGACACTACAGAAGAAATAGAAGAAGCAAAAATAGAGTATAATCAAAAACTTAAAAAGTTTAATAATCTCGCTAATATATATAGTAATAAAATAGATTATTTATATGAAATCGGCGAAGACTTAAACAGAGAAAAAATTATATTCGATGCTGCGAAAAAAGATTACACTAGCATAGGCGGATTTATTGGCAATACTATTGCTAGTACTTCTGAGCTAATATCAGGTGCTATTTCAGTGCCATCTTGGTTAGAACAAGCGTCTGTTCAATTAATAGCTGACGCGTCTGGTATTGAATTTGATCAAAATGCTTATGAAGCATTAAAGAAAGGAAGAATTGGAGCAGGTGCTGTCGGTTTAGATTATGTTGCCACTGGCTTAAGAAATTTTAGCAAAGAAATCAGAGATCACCTACCCACCCCAAAAAAGGTTGAAGATATTTCCAGTTTAGGGGGAGCTGTTGAGTGGGGGCTAGACTTAACAGCTAGTCAATTGCCTCAAATGGGAGTAATGATATTTGCTCCAGGCGCATCGCTTGGTGTTTTGGCCGGGTCTGCAGCAGGTAACAAATATTTAGACATGGCCGAAGAAATGTCTTTATATAAAGAAAAATACAAAGGATGGCAAATGCTTTCAGCTCCAATGATAGTTGGTGGGGTTGAATATTTAACAGAAAGAGTATCTGTGGGGCAACTTAAAAAAGTTAGAAACATTTTTAATAAAATGGACAGGAACTCTGTTGTTAATGCAGCAGAAAAATATATAGCTGATAATGTGTTATCCAAAAATTATTTTGTAGACATGGGTAAGGAAGCAGGTGCCGAAACAATTGCTGCATTGAGTGAGAATATAACTGATATATATTTGCTTGGAAAATCTAATGTAAATATTTTTGACGGAGTGCCAGATGCTGCGATTTCAGGTGCATTTATGAGTGGAGTAATATATAAAGCCCCAGCAGTAGGTGCTAAAATGTTACGACCGTTTGAAAGCAAAGATAATAGCAAGTTACTTAGAGATAATGTTAATCAAATATTAAATTTACAAACAGAATTAGCTAAGCCTAATATATCAAGCTCTACTAAATCAAATATTGAAAATTTAATTCTTAAATTGACAAAAGCTAACAATGAAATACTAAAAGATAGCTTTAATAATATAGATTATTTATCTAATGAAGATAAAAATAAACTTATTAATATAGAAAAAGAAAAAGAAGATTTAAAAATACAATATAGACAAACATTAGATGCAGACGATATTTCTAAAGAAAATAAAGGTAGTTTAATAAAAGATATTGCTGAAGAATTTTCTATATTAGAAAACGAAAAAGAAAGTGTATTAACAAAAGCGGTTTTAATTAAAGAAACAGAAGCTATTGGAAAAGGAGCTAAGCAGATATTTAAAGGTAAGGTAAATGTTATTAGACTTAAAGATGCAGCAGCTGTTGAAGAGTGGCTTGACAAAAATTCTGAAAATTATACAGATTTAAAAGATAGCAAAGATTTAAATGTTAAAAGATCTAAGCAATATGGTTTTGAAGTTAAAGGCGGCAAAAATGGAGAGCGCGTACTTATTATAAACGAAAAAGTTAGTGCTGAAGAATTTGTTTCAACAACTGCAAGACACGAGTTTTTGCATTCTTTATTGGCTAATACTTTAACAGACCCTTCGATAGCTATTGACTTAGGGTTAGATCTTATTAAAGAAATAAAATTAAGAACTGATGGCGGTAAGCAATTATCACCTAAGTTTTTAGAAAGAATATCGCTATATGCTAAATCAAATGAATTATCAAGCGCAGAAGCATTGCTAAAAATAGAAACCGTAGGGGACTTAACTGATTACATGAGCAAATACCTTAGAGACTCTAATGGTAAAATTAATGCAATACAATTTGAAGAATTAATTACCCTAACATCAGAATCTTTGGCTTCTGGAGATCTTAAACTTAATGATTCTGCTTTAACAAAATTTGCAGAAGTAATTAAAAGAATATATAAAGATTTGTTTGGTATTGAGATAAAATTTAATACAGGCAAAGATGTCCTTGAGTTTATAAAGGATTACAACAAAAGTGTAGATAAAGGCGGAAAATTTTCAAGTAGATTTGAAAAATTAGCAGAAAAAGGAGCTAAAGGAAAATTAACAGAAGGCACAATTATAAAAACAATGAAAGCCGGACTAACTACTCCGGATACAAAATTGTCAAGATCAAGAAGTCAAGTAGAGCAAGCTATTGAAGATTTAGAAGAAAGATTGTATTCTGGTGAAATTAGCGATGATTATTTTGAAACAAAATTATCTTCTTTAGAAAAAGAATTAAAGGAAGCTAAGCAACCTCAAAAAAGACCTAAAGATATAACTGATAAAATAAAAAGCGGTGCGCAAAAAATACTTGATGAAAATAAGCAATATTTTATAGATAATAATGAAAGTAGAAAAGCTTTAGCGGCTAAAAAAATAGCTAAGCTTTATATGCCTTTAATGCGTAAATACGCTACTAGACCTCAACCTAAAACAGGTGCAGCTGCATTTGCAGAACTAGAAGGATTTAACATGGAAAGTTACACAGTTTCTGCTGAAACAGAGCTAGTACGTCATATTATGAACTTTAATCCTGCTAAAAATGACGATATTCACGGCTGGGTTAATTCTCAAGCTTACAACAAAGCGCTAAACGCGCTGAAATCAGAAGGCATTGATCTTACAGCAAAGAGCTTAGAAGGTGAAGGGGTTGCAAAAAAGGCTGAAAAAATTGCAGCAGAGGAAACTGCTTCGCAAGAAACTAAGCTTCCTCCTGGACTAAGCTTTACCGCTAAAATAGAAAGAGCGCTTCCTAAGTTAATTAATAATGAAGTTAGGGATGAAATAAATGAAATTGTAGAAAGGTATATTACGTCGGACGATGTACTGAAAAAAATTAGATTTGAAAAATTTGGGAATGCTATTGTAATACAACCTGAAGAGCAAAAAGCTTTTAGAAAAATGGTTGAAGAGACTTTTGTTAAAGAGTATGCAAAAAAGTTTCAAAAGTATAATATAGCTGTCGCTAAAAGATTAAGAAGCGATGAGTACATGGAACAATGGCAAAAAAAATTAAATAAAGCCCAGCAAGATCTTGATATTGCTAAAAAAGAATACAACTCTATACCTGAAGACAAAAATAAAGAAAAAAAATTAGCTAAAGATAAAGTTGATAAGCTTCAAGAAAATTTTAATATTATTAAAAATAATGGGCAGCGATTAGGAACGTCTACTGTTTATAAACAAGCGGTCGAAAATACTTATGATCTTTACAAAATCATGCCGCAAAGTTTTATAAATAAAAAGATACCACAATGGGCAGAGCCTGATATTGATCCTAAAACAGGTAAGCAAAGAAGAGAAACTGTTTCTATTGCCGGATCTTACGGTGGTGCTGTAGGTAATCCTATATTTGTAAGAAAGTTTATTACAAAAGATGAATGGATTAATTATTGGTTACCAATAGAAGCTGGAGCGTCTACAAGAGCAGCAAGAAGAACCAGATTTTCAGAATTTATATCGCAAGAATTAGGTAAAGATAGTTTTTTAACATTTTTAAATAATCCAGAAACTAGGCAAAAGTTTTTAGACCAACAAAGAATGCCTGCTGTTGATGAAATAGAAGCGCTTGGTATAACATTGGCTACTGCTTTAGATAGAAATCCAGAAGCCTTGGGCATTAAATATTCAATGTCTCCCAATGCTATTAGAGCTAACCAGAACGCTTTTGAAAAAGATAAAACTTTTGCTGCAAATATAGCTGATTTAAACAAAGAAGATTTATTAGTATATCTTAAAGAATATTTCCCTAAGGAAGCATTTGGGTTTGAAGATAGTGACTATTCTGATGCCGTTGAATTTTATAAAGATGGTAATAAAAACGCAATTAGAAATGCTAAAGATATTAAAAAAGATTTTATAATAAAAGCAGATATTACTGAGCAAAAATCAAAAGAATTAGAAAAATATTCTAATGAAATGCTCGAGCGAGTATCTGGTATTTCTGCAAAAGAAAAAATATCACCATCTCAAGCTGCTTTAAGGGGTAAAGGTAAGGGTAGATTTGATATTTATATACCCCCAAATACAGAGGACTTTGCTGGATTAATGTATAAATTATACGGTAAAGGCAAGCAAGGAGATAAGGATATGGCATTTATAAAAGAAAATTTATTAAATCCATTTGCTAGAGGCGAACAAGCTTTTACTTCTTATAAGCAAAGATTAGCCGAAGATTTAGCTAAGCTTACGGAAGATATGAAAAGTTTAGAAACTAATATAAATAAAGAAACAATAAAAACTATTGAAAGTTTTAATTATTCTGTTGAGAATGCTGTTAGAGTTTATATTTGGACAAAATTAGGATATAATATACCTGAATTAAATAAAAGCGAACAAACTAAGCTTAAACTTGCTGTATTAAAAGATCCTAAATTAAAAGAGTTTGCAGAATCTGTTATGCAATTAACAAAGCTTGATGTAAAATACCCAGAGCCGTCTGGTAAAGATTGGACTAGTAGTAACATTAAAATTGATTTATACGAGTACCTTAACAAAGGAGTTAGGTCTAAATTTTTATCTGAATGGAAAGAAAACGTTGATGCAATATTTAATGAAAACTTTTTTGGAAAACTAGAGGCTGCATTTGGTAAAAATTATGTTAGTAATTTACAGAAAATACTTAAAAGAATGGAATCTGGTAAAAACGTACCTTTTGCTGATAAAGAAGCTAGTCAGGTATTAAGTTATATAAATGGATCCATAGGTAATATTATGTTTCTTAACACTAGATCTGCTGTATTGCAAACAATATCATCTATAAACTTTATAAACTGGGGCGACAATAATATCATAAAAGCAGGAGCCACTTTAAAAGATCCGAAAAAGTTTATAAAAACTTTCATGGAATTAATGAATTCCGATTATTTAAAACAAAGAAGAAATGGATTACAAATTGATGTAAATGAATCGGAGCTTGCAGAAGCACTAGAAGGTGATGGGGGTGGATTTAAAGCTATTTTTCGTAAATTAATAAAAATAGGTTACAAACCAACGCAAATTGCAGATAGTTTTGCCATAGCTTTAGGGGGAACTTCTTTTTATATTAATAGAACTAATACTTATATTAATGAAAATATTTCGGAAAAAGAAGCTAAAGATAAGGCATTCTTAGATTTTCAAGAAATTGCAGAAGAGAGTCAACAATCAGCCAGAACAGACAGGGTTTCTAATATTCAAGCTGGCTTATTAGGAAGATTAATATTTGCTTTTCAAAATACCCCATTACAATACGCTAGACTAAGTAAAAAAGCATTTCTTGATATAAAAAACGGAAGAGGTGATTTAAAAACTAATTTAAGCAAGCTAGTTTATTATTCTTTTGTTCAAAATATTATATTTTACACGTTACAATCGGCCATGTTTGCTACATTGTTTGGCGTAGATGAGGAAGAAGAGAAAAATAAAAAATTAAATGAAAAAATTGGTAGAGGTGCAAACTCTATATTAGATGGCTTTTTAAGAAGTGCAGGATTATATGGTGTTGCAATTAGTGTAACAAAAAATGTTATACTAAAATATTTTGAAGAACAAGAAAAAGGGTGGGCGGCTAATCCCGGCAATTTTCTTGTAGCAATAGCTCAAATATCGCCACCAATAGGGTCTAAAGCTCAACGTATAAATAGTTGGTTTAATTCAGATAAATATTATTCAACAAAGAAGGGAGCTGCGGAAAGAGCTAAAATAATTAAAGAAAAAGGACAATTTTTTGATCCATTACTTTTTGCTCAAACAAAAGCTTTCGGAGCGGTTACAAATATACCAGTAGACAGACTTATGTCTAAAGCTGTTAATATGGAGGTAGCCTTAGATGACGATATTAATAATTTAGCAAGAGTGTTTGCATTTTTAGGATGGGATAAATGGAGCTTAGGATTATATGATAAAAAATCTAAACCCGCTACAACTTCTAGGTTAATAACACCATTGCGAGGTAAGGGAAGATCAAGAAAAATGGGTAGGCAAAGATGAGAAAGATAAATAAAATAATACTGCATTGTACCGCCACGCCTGAAGGCAGATATACCACTGTTGAAGATATACGGCGATGGCACAAGCAAAGAGGCTTTAGAGATATTGGTTACCATTATGTAGTTTATTTAGATGGAAGCATACATTTAGGTAGACCAATTGAAGAGATAGGTGCTCATACAAAAGGAGAAAATACTGGCAGTATAGGTGTTGCTTACGTGGGAGGTATTGATAAGAAAAATTTTAAGCCTAAAGATACAAGAACGCCAGAGCAAATAATGGCTTTAGATTTATTGCTTGGCTCACTTTTAGACGATTTTAAAGGCGCAACGTTACACGGGCATAACCAATTTGCTAATAAGGCTTGTCCAAGTTTTGATGTACAAGAAGAATATAAATATTTAATAGATTGTTATGCCTAAATATAAAGATAAACACGGAACCACAAGAGTAGGCGATTTTTTAAGGAGCATTGGTAAAAGCGACATAGTAGAAAGTATTGCCGGCGTTTTGCCTGAACAAGGCGTTTTGGGTGTCATTAAAAGCATTATTAAAAAAGATAATACAATAACGCCTGAAGATAAAGAAGTTGCTTTAAAGCTGCTTGAAATGGATTTACAAGAAATGAATGACGTAACTACAAGATGGTCCTCAGATATGGTGTCGGATTCTTGGTTAAGTAAAAATACAAGACCAATGACCCTTATATTTCTAACAGTAATGATGACCTTGTTTGTCATATTGGATAGTTCTGAGAATAAATTTATAGTAAAAAGCGAGTTTATAGATCTGCTTAAATATTTACTTATAACGGTTTATGCTGCATATTTTGGAAGTCGAGGTTTTGAAAAATTTACAAAAATAAAAAATATTTAATATGGGAAAATTATTAGTTAAGTTAGGACAAAAGCTTATAGCTTTTAATATGTTTTTAAAAAATAAATGGAACAATTTAATAGATAAATTAAAGTTTAAAATAAAATAAAGGCTATGGATAGATCAATTTTAGATAATGAAGCGAGGCTTAAAGCTTTAGGCAAAGGAATGAGAAGTCCATTTAAGATACAAGACCTAAGTGGTGATGGTAAAATAACAAAAAAAGATGTTTTAATTGGTAGAGGTGTAATTGATAAAAGCGGGTCCCCTTTAAAATTAAAAGATGCATGTTACCATAAAGTAAAAAAACAATATGATGTTTTTCCTTCGGCTTATGCTAGTGGAGCTATAGCTAAATGTAGAAAAAATAAAGGCAAAAAGTAATGTATAGTTCACCTTTTAAAAAAGTAAGAAAAACAAAAGAAGGCTTAGCTTTGAAGCGTTGGTTTAAAGAAGAATGGGAAACGCCAAAAGGCAAAAAAGATTATAAAGACGGAGAAAATACTTTTAGACCTACTAAAAAAGTATCTAAAGATACGCCTAAAACTTGGAGTGAAGTTACGCCGGCGTCAAAAGCTAAGGCACAAAAAGAAAAAAATACTAAAGGAAGAGTTACTAAGTATTAAATAAAAAGGAACAAAATAATATTGGGCACCATACCCAGAAAGTTCCTGTAACAAAAAAAGGGGTTGCCGTAAAGCTTCCCCTTTTTTAATATGTATACATTATTTAATTATTTATACATATTAGTTTTTATATGTATAAAAAAGTCATAACTTTTAGCCTTTAGCCATCACAACTCAAGCAATTAGGATCCATAGCTGCTGATGCAATATCCCCTCTTAATACAGACTCAGTTCTTGTGTAATACAAGGTTTTAACTCCGTTTTTCCACGCCTCCATGTGTACCTGGTTAATCCACTTTGGAGTGGCTTCGCTTGGAAAAGCTAAATTTAAACTAACTGATTGATCTATATACTGTTGTCTTATTCCAGCTTGATTAACTAACTCTAATTGATTAATTTCCTTAAAAGTTTTAAATACCTCTTTTGCTGGGACGTCATGGGCCATACGAATATCATTAAGCTCAGATATATCTTGAACACTGCCGCCATCAGCAAGTATCTTATCCCATATTTCATCTGTATTTATTTTATGCTTTTTAAGTAATTTTAATAAAGTTGGGTTTTTTCTTATAAATGTTCCTTTTGCGGATTGTTCAGTAAAAACATTTGCCGCCCAAGGTTCGATGCCAGGAGAAATATTACCAGATAGCTTAGAATTAGATACGGTTGGCGCAATGGCTCGTAAATGAGTATTACGCATACCAGTACCAGCGCACCAAAGAGGTTCGCCATAAACTTCAGCCAAAGCCATTGATGCTCTTTCGCTTTCAATTTTAATTTGCGAAAAAATCTTCCTAGTCTCAAACTGAGCAAGTAAACCCTCGAAAGGAATGCTCTTCTCTTGGAGGTACGTGTGCCATCCGAGTACTCCCAATCCCAGTGCTCTCCCTTTTTGCGCAGATCGTACTGAATTTTCGAAACCTCGTAACCCTTTGGCTCTTTGAATAAATTCCTCCATAACACCATCAAGAAACCAAATAGCGTCGTGTATAAGGTTAGTATCTTTCCATTCTTCATATTTTGCTAAATTTAATGATGATAAGCAACAAACAAAACTATGACTTTCATCTGTATGTAGCGCTATTTCACTACATATATTTGTCATATGAACTTTTAATCCGTTGGTTTTATATGCTTGCGGATTTGCTTTGTTAACATTTCCTTTAAACATAATGTACGGTTCTCCAGTTGCTTTTCGTTTTCTAAGAAGTTTACTCCATCTATTTCTAGCATCCGCATCTCCTTGTTCAAGCTTTCGCATAAACTTATCGCCAACAACTGCACATTGATGAAGATTAAGTGATTGTCTATTGACATCTCCTTTTGGCTCTCTGATTTCAAGCCATTCTTCGAAATCGCTGTGGTCAATATTGATATTAATTGAGGCTGCACCTCTTCGAACCGAGCCCTGATTCGTCGCCAAGATAGTTGAGTCATATATTTTGCAAAAGGGTACGACTCCGTCTGATGTTCCATTACCTGTAATTTTAGCGCCGGCGGGTCTAATCATATTAACTCCAATGCCTACTCCACCGCCGTGCTTAGCGAGTAACATCATTTCTAAATTCTTTTGTCCTATATCTTGGATGCTATCAGCTACATC
>WLWF01000403.1_pt1 | contig 42096 bp, 44 predicted proteins | sample 6718331 | NCBI WGS metagenome assembly WLWF01 (sample SAMN12718692, study PRJNA515312) | sponge metagenome | isolation source: marine sponge | host: Mycale hentscheli | place: New Zealand: South Island, Marlborough, Capsize Point | collected 2003-05-01 | reverse complement strand
CCGAGATGAGCAGGTCGCCGGCCGCGGTGGCGGCGTCGACCCACGACGGCTCGTCGAGCAATTGGCCGGCCTCGGCAAGCGCAGCGATCGCCATGCCGTTCCACGCCGCCACGATCTTGTCGTCGCGACCAGGATGAACGCGGTTTTCCCGCCCACGCCAGAGTCGTTCGCGAACAGATTCCCACCGAGCCAGATCGTCCGGATCGTCGAGCAACTGGAGTGTCGAAGTGCCGTGTTCGAAGGTGCCCGTGTCGGTGACGGACAACACCTGTGCGGCCCACGCACCATCCGTTTCGCCTAGACAATCGACTAACTGCCGAGGAGTCCACGCATAGAACTTGCCCTCCACGCCCTCGCTGTCGGCATCCAAGGCGGATGCGAAGCCGCCCTCGGGCGTTCGCAAGTCGCGCAGGAGAAACTCGGCAGTCTCGCGCACTACCCGTTCGGCCAACGAGGATCCGGCCAAGCGCCACCAATGCAGATACACGCGAAGCAGAAGTGCGTTGTCGTACAGCATCTTCTCGAAATGAGGCACCGTCCACTGTTCGTCGACGCTGTACCGGGCGAAGCCACCGCCGAGCTGGTCATACATGCCACCACGCGCCATCGCCGTCAAGGTCCGCTCCACCATGCGGTAGGCGCTCTTGCCGTGAGCGGCTCCCGGCAGAGCTTGGTACCCGATCAGAAATTCCAGCACCATCGACGGCGGGAACTTCGGCGCTGGACCGAATCCACCGTGAGCGTCATCGAAATCATTGAGCAAGGAAGCAACCGCGGCATCGAGGTGCTCCAGGGTGGGCACTGCTGCGTCACCGAGGTCCCACTGCCGTTTCGACATCACCTCCACGATGCGCTGACTCGACTCTTCCACCTCTGTGCGGCGAGTCGTCCAGGTGTCGATGATCGCCTGCAACACCTGCGGGAACGACGGCATTTGGTGCCGAGGGGCTGGTGGGAAATACGTGCCGGCGAAAAAGGGCCTGGCGTCGTGATCGAGGAAGACAGTCATCGGCCATCCACCATGCCCGGTCATCGCCACTGTGGCATCCATGTAGACAGCGTCGATGTCCGGACGCTCTTCACGGTCGACCTTGATCGCAACGAAGTTTTCGTTCACCTGCGCCGCGATGGTCTCGTCCTCGAAGGATTCATGCGCCATGACGTGACACCAGTGACAGGCCGAATACCCGATGGACAAGAAGATCGGAACATCACGGCGTCGCGCTTCGTCGAAAGCATCCTCTCCCCACTCCCACCAGTCCACTGGATTCTGCGCGTGCTGCAGCAGGTACGGAGAACTTGCATCACTCAGACGATTGCTCACCTTGTGATTCTTTCGTAGCGGATGCTCTCCCGCCACTGGCTTGCTAGTGCGGCACGGCGAGGTTCAATAGAACAACGCCGATCACGATCAACCCGATTCCGACGATGGCCATCACCGACAAGTGTTCGCCGAATATCAGGACCCCCGCAAGCACGACGCCCACGGTTCCGACCCCGGCCCAGATCGCATAGGCCGTACTCAATCCGATCGTCCGCAGTGCGAAGGCCAACAGAACGAAGGAGACGATGTATCCGATCACCACACCCGTGGACGGAAGCCACTTAGAAAAACCATCGCTGACCTTCAGCATGACCGTTCCGAAAACCTCGAAGGCGATTGCCCCGGCCAGGAGAAGCCAACCCATGATTCCTCCCCACTCCCTGTCCCATGGGCGGCTACGCGCCACCCCGTGCAGCTGTCCGCTGCCATCGGCCCGTGATCATCCTGCCAGTGACAGACTGCGGTGGTGGACCTTCGAGAGCAACTGAGGCAGGTCGTCACCTCTGCAGCGCCTGCGCAGTCTGAGCGGGCACAGCAGTTCCTCCACGCTCTCGACGGTGGCCCGTGGGAGGACTCGACCGAGGCAGCAGCCCGAGAGCTGATCGACGCGTACCTGCACGATCCGTATCTGACGAAAGACACCTAGATGTTCGACGACGGCAAGTACATGGCCAAGGAAGCAGTGGATCGCAACAATGCCCTGGCCAATCTCGATCAACAGCGCAGCGAAGACACCGTGCGCGCCTGGTCACGCAACGCAGTGGTCCGTCGAGGCGTCTCGGTCCTGCTCGCTTTGGTGACCATCGCGATTCCGATCGTCACTGGATTGAGTGAGCCACGAGTCTTCGTGGCATACGTTTTGGTGTGGATCGCCGCTCTGGCTCTCGCCAGGACGGCGATGCGGGTGAATTCGCCGACGCCCATCGGACGAGCTGACTTCATCGTGCTAGCCGGGCTGTGTGCCCTCAGCGCCCTGGTGGCAATCAGCGCTCAGACCGATGTGAACTTAGAAGCCGGTGTCACGGCGACGGCTGGCGTCATTCTCGCGGTCGGTGCCGCCGCGCTCGCCGCCCCCGTGATCACGCGCTGCTGGCGCTCGTCACCTACTTTGTGAATCCTTCTTTCAGGCCCTGGACGACGGACGTCAGTTCGCTCGGCACGACCCACACCTTGCTCGCCTCACCGTTCGCGATCTCCGGGAGCGTCTCGAGATATCGATGTGCGAGAGCAGACGACGTGGGATCTGCCTCGTGCAGGGCGCTGTAGACCTTCTCGACCGCAGCAGCTTCACCATCGGCTCGAATGACCTGCGCCTTCGCGTCCGCCTCTGCGCGGAGAACCTCTGCTTCGGCCTGTCCTTGCGCGGTTAGGACGGCGGACTGCTTGGCACCTTCTGCCGTCAAGATGGCTGACTGCTTCTCACCCTCCGCGGTCAAGATCGCCGCACGTCGTTCACGCTCGGCTTTCAGTTGCTTCTCCATCGACTCTTGGACGGACGGCGGCGGATCAATGGCCTTCAGTTCGACTCGGTTCACGCGGATGCCCCAGCGACCCGTGGCTTCGTCGAGGACTCCCCGGAGTTGACCGTTGATCGCGTCGCGCGAAGTCAAAGTCTCTTCCAGATCCATCGACCCGATGACATTACGAAGGGTCGTCACGGTCAATTGCTCGATACCGACGATGTAGCTGGAGATTTCGTAGGTGGCCGCCTTCGGGTCGGTGACCTGGAAGTACACGACGGTGTCGATGGAGACAACCAGGTTGTCCTCGGTGATCACCGGCTGCGGGGGGAATGAGGCGACTTGCTCACGCATATCCACTCGTTCGCGAATCCGATCCACGAACGGCACCAGGATGCTCAGACCTGGCGTCAGGGAGCGTTGGTAGCGACCGAAGCGTTCGATGATGGCGGAGCTGGCCTGATTGACGATCACGATCGTCCGCCACAGCAAGAGGGCGACGACGATGAGTGCGAAGACGACACCGCTGATGAATGCGATCATCTGATTTCTTCTCCTTTTGACCGTTGGTCTGCTGACGGTCGTCTGTTGACGGCCGTTTGTTCGTTAGTCGATGGGGTGGACAAGGGCGGTTGCCCCGTCGATGCGGGTGACGACAAGTTTGGTTCCAGATCCGACAGGCTCAAGGGTGATGTCCGGATCCAGTCGCGCTGTCCATTCCTCACCGCGCAACTTCATCCGTCCGTCGCGGTCGGTGATTTCCGTCAAGGCATAGCCTTCGACCCCCGGCAGAGCGTCGACTCCGGTTCGGGCCCCCTTGGGCATGCGACGCAGGTGACGCAGCGCGACCGGTCGGACGAACACGATCCCTGCAAGTGAGACCACCGCCGCCGCGACGATAGAGGCCCACAGCGGAGCTCCGATAAGGCTGACTCCTGCGCCTGCGAGCGCACCGACGGCGATGAGGCCGAAGGTGAGGTCGAGAGTGAAAATCTCGATACCCAGCGCGACCGCCGCGACAATCGCCCAAATGGCGGCTGCAGACATCTCCTCACTCCCTTCCTCCCACAGATTAACCGCGAATGAGCGCATCCACCCGTCGAGGATGAGCCACATGCTCTGAAATCCTCATAATCAATAAATTTGCCTTGAACAAGATTCATTTTCGGATTAATCTATTATTTTATGACGCAATTACGGATTAGTGAAGCAGCAGCACTCCTGGGCGTGAGTGACGACACCGTTCGCCGGTGGATCGACTCCGGTCGCCTCACATCCACGTCGGACGCCGGGCCGGCCACCGTCCTCGGGTCTGACGTCGCACGCCTGATGCGCGAAGCCGCACCGGAACTTCCTCACCTCAACGTGTCCGTCCGCAACCGGTTCCCCGGCATTGTCACCCGGGTAGAGAAAGACGGTGTGATGGCACTTGTCGAGATCCAGTCCGGCCCGCACCGTGTCATCTCACTGCTGAGCAGGGAGGCGGTCGAGGACCTCGGAATCGAACCGGGTGTTCGCGCGGCCGCCAGTGTCAAGTCGACGAATGTGATCGTGGACATCGCGTGAGACTTCTGGTGGTATCCCTCATCGCTGCATCGCTTCCCTTCGCTGGATGCGCGAACGACGACGCCTCCACCATCACCGTCTCCGCTGCTTCATCGCTCACCGACGCGTTCACCGAGATCGGTGCTGCCTTCGAAGAACAGAATCCCGGCACAAGCATCCGCTTCAACTTCGCAGGCAGCTCGAGACTTGCTGAGCAGATCAATTCCGGTGCGCCGGTCGACGTCTTCGCTTCAGCATCAACTGCTGCTATGCAAAGAGCCGTCGACGCTGATTCGGTCGAATCACCACGGGCGTTCGCTACTAACTCGCTCGCGATCGCTGTCCCACCTCAAAATCCCGCAGATATTTCAGACCTGATGGACCTCGCTGACCCTGCCGTCACGCTGGTTGTCTGCGATTCTCCCGTTCCCTGCGGCGCCGCCGCCTGGGAGCTTTTCGCCAAGAACAACCTCGCCATCAAACCCGCAAGCCTGGAACCCGACGTTCGCGCAGTCCTGACGAAAGTCGTCGTCGACGAGGCAGACGCCGGAATCGTCTACCGCACGGACCTGAACGCAGTTGTTGGCGAAGTGAAGGGAATCCAGATCCGCGATGAAGTCAACGTGATTAACGAGTATCCGATCACTGTAACCACGGATGCAAAGCCAGATGCGCGAAGCTTCGTCGAGTTCGTCACAGGCAACGACGGTCAGCGGATCCTTCAATCCTGGGGATTCGGCCGACCATGACCACCGTCAAGCGCAGTGTCGGACAAGCCAGCACCAAGGCGCCACCGATTGTCATGGTGCTCGCCGCCATCGCGCTCGCCTTCCTGATCATCCCGCTCGTCGGGCTCTTCGTGGAAACTCCGTGGGGGCAACTACCCGAACTCCTCACCACACCCACCGCAATCGAGGCGCTGCGCTTGTCCCTCATTACCTCGATGCTTGCGGCAGCAGTCGCAACCGTCCTGGGCGTCCCGCTCGCCTGGGTGCTCGCCCGCAAGCAATTCACCGGGCAGCGAATCATGCGCGGGATAGTTCTTCTCCCACTGGTCCTCCCACCCGTGGTGGGCGGCGTCACTCTTCTCACCGCCTTCGGTCGACGCGGCTTGGTCGGCCAATACCTCTACGACTGGTTTGGCATCCAACTGCCGTTCAGCACCGCCGGAGTGGTGATGGCAGAAGCGTTCGTTGCCATGCCATTCCTCGTGATCACCGTTGAAGGCGCCTTACGCAGCATCGACACCCGCTTCGAGCAAGCCGCCCGAACCCTCGGCGCCTCTCCACGCACCGTCCTCTTCCGGGTCACGCTGCCGATGATCTCGGCATCGCTCATCGCGGGAATCGTGCTCGCCTGGGCTCGAGCACTCGGCGAATTCGGCGCGACCATCACCTTCGCCGGCAACTTCCCCGGCGTCACCCAAACGCTCCCACTTGCCGTCTACTCAGCGCTAGAAGTGAGCCGGGAGGAAGCCATCGCGCTGAGCCTCGTCCTGCTCGCCGTTTCGTTGACAGTGCTCGTCTCGCTACGCGGCCGATTCCTCGGGAGCCGGTCATGAGCGTCACCGCCCGCATCGTCACCAGCGTCGGCGACTTCCACCTCGATGCCCAACTCGCATGCGCACCCGGCGAGACCGTCGCACTCTTGGGCCCCAACGGCGCCGGAAAAAGCATGATCGTCAAGGCGATCGCCGGACTCCAACCCATCGAACGCGGATGCATCCGCATCGACTCAACGCCGGTCGATGAACCTGCGAGCACGACGTTCATCCCACCTGAGCACCGGCGCGTCGGCGTGGTCTTCCAGGACTATCTGCTCTTCCCCCACATGAGCGTCCGACAGAACATCGAGTTCGGGCCACGCAATCTGAAGGTCACCGGCACAACGCAACCCTGGATCGAACGGCTGGACTTGACTGAACTTCTTGAGCGCAAACCGGCGCAGTTATCCGGCGGACAATCGCAACGCGTGGCCATCGCGAGGGCCCTCGCCACCAATCCGCGTGCACTGCTTCTTGATGAGCCGCTGGCCGCCCTCGATGCCGCGACCAAACAGGAGGTGCGTGGCCAACTCCGACACTTCCTGACGGACTTCGAGCACGGAACGATCCTCGTGACGCACGATCCGCTCGACGCTCTGGTTCTCGCCGATCGGATCGTCGTTGTCGAGGACGGCCGCGTCACCCAGCAGGGGCCCACGGCGGAAGTCGCCAGCCAACCGCGCACGGATTACCTCGCCAAGGTCCTTGGCGTGAACCTGCTCCGGGGAGACGTCTACGAGGGCGTGATGACACCCGATGGCGGAGGCTCCCTCGTTGTCAGCACCGACCTTGAGGGTCCTGCCGTCGTCGTCATTCGGCCGCAGGCGATCACGTTGCACGCCAAAAAACCAGAAGGAAGCGCGCGCAACGTATGGGAGAGCACCGTGCTGGGAATCGAAACCCACCACGATCAAGTTCGCGTCGCGTTGAGTGGCCCTCCAGAGTTGACCGCAGCCGTCACTCATGCGGCAGTAGCAGACCTGAAACTGGTGCCCGGCCAACGGGTCTGGATGAGCCTCAAAGCAACAGACACTGACGTGCACCCCGCCTGACTGAAAGCTATAAGACCTCACTGGATAGCAATGTCGTTTCCGCTCCCAGAAGGGGTGCCAACTGGGCCACACCTCTATCGAAGGTCACGACAGAGGTCCTCGATGCTCGAGCAAGCAAAATCAGATAGGCGTCAGTGACCTGGCTACTGCCGTGGACATGAGCAGTGATCTTCTCTGCCTGAGTTGAGAGCTGAACAGCGTCATCGAGAAAGACATGGCCGTCTAACTGACAGATCCGCTGAAGCAAGTGAGCGGCTTCCCCGGGCGATCTGGCCTCTGGGGTAGCCCGACGATTGCTCGAGACTCGAATGAAGCCAGACTCGGTCACGCCGCACGTCGCCCAACCAGATCGGTGATGATTCGCAAACCATGCTTGCGCCGGACCATGATGAACGTGCATGGGCCAGGCGAGTGCGAGCAGCACGTTGACGTCGAGCAGATACGTCATTCGTCGAGCACTTCGCGAACAACTTCAGGTGTCATGGGTGGAGTATCCGGGCTGACTTCAAACATAGGAAAACCGTTGTCCACAACCCGGGGCCGTAGACCGCGACGAGCGAGCTCGGACACTGCCGCTCCTAGAGACATTCCCGATTCGCTGCTGAGAACACGGGCCACAGCAAGAACCTCGTCGTCAATGTCGATCGTCGTTCGCATCACATCATCATACCATCAAGACATCAACCCCACGATCGATGCCGCCAGCCTTACGTGCCAGAGTCGGCCTATGGCGCAGCACTTAGAAGAACTCGTGCACGAGTCCTGGATTCCCGACCTTGCAGGCCAGCGAGAGAACCTCACCCAACTCGGAAACTTCCTTCGCGCCGAGAGCGCGGCCGGTCGGCCGTGGGCACCGAACGGAAGCAACATCCTGAAAGCTCTCACCCAACCCCTCGACGACGTCCGAGTGCTAATCGTGGGACAGGACCCCTACCCGACCCCCGGTCACGCCGTCGGACTGTCCTTTTCGGTTGCCCCCGACGTGCGGCCGATCCCGCGCAGCCTCGCCAACATCTACAAGGAACTCACCAGCGATCTGGGAATCGCCCAACCCAGCAACGGCGACCTCACGCCGTGGACCGAGCAGGGCGTGCTACTTCTCAACAGAGTCTTGACGGTTCAGCAGGGGCAACCGGGTAGCCACCGCGGCATGGGCTGGGAAGAGTTCACCGCTGCGGCGATTCGCGCGATCGCGGCACGGCCCGATCAGCCAGTGGTGGCGATTCTGTGGGGTAAGGACGCACAAACCGCGACCGAACTACTCGACGACGCCCCCGTCATCGCCAGCCGGCACCCCAGCCCGATGTCGGCCGATCGCGGGTTCTTCGGATCGCGGCCCTTCAGCCGGGCTAATGAGATGCTCGAGGACCTCGGAGCCGAACCAATCGATTGGTCGCTTCCGTAGAACACTTCTTGTGCGTCACTCGCACCCGCGCATTCCCGCGCACTCCCGAAGAAGCGATGAACCTGGTGTCTACTCGCTCGGGCCTAAGCCGCGGGTCCGTACGTACTTGTGTAGTTGATAGTCGGCGACGAAACTCATAAAGGGAATGGTTCCGGCGAGGAGCACCGCCAGTGTTCGAATCACCGACAACTTGATGCGGAAACACAGATCCACACCCGCAACGAGGTACACCACATACAGCCATCCGTGCGCCGTCCACAACCATCGGTAGAGATCGGGCTTGACGTCGGTGTTGGCGTAGTCGAGGAATCCGTACCCGATCACGAGCCACACAGTCAGCGCGCCGAGCACCACACCGGTGACGTACGCCATAACTCGAAAGCGCAGTAGTGCGCCGGGCAGTTTCTCCATGCTCCGAACCTAGACCACGACGTCTATCACGACACTTCCGAAGTGAAGGGCGGATCCGCCCCGGCCCGCTGACACGTGATGCCCGCAACGGTGATGCCGAACTCGGCCGCAGCGATCACCCTGCCCACATCGCTCAACTCTTCGCGTCCCCAGGCGTGCTGAACCCAATAGGCCAGGAAGCCACCGCTGAAGGAATCACCGGCGCCGACCGTGTCGACAACAGCCACCGAGGGAACCGGAAGCACCTCTTTGCCCCCAGCACACATCACCTCGACCGAATTCGCGCCATCGGTGAACAGCACCGTTGCTCCGCTGCGCATATGTATCTGCTCGGCCGCTGTCGACGGTCGCTCACCCGGGTAGAGGAAAGCGAGATCGTCGCCACTGACCTTCACGACATCAGCGCGCGTCATCACAGCCTCCAACGTCGATTCGAATACTCGTGATCCAGCCATCACCGCCGGGCGGCAATTCGGATCCACCATGACGATGCGCTCCGGCCCAGCAGCCTGCACGACCGCGCGGGTTGCGTCGGCCAGCGGTTCCATCACCAGGGCCAGGGTGCCTACGTGCAGCACGCGGCAGTCCTCTCCGACAGCCGAGATGGCCTGCTCGGGTGTGACAAGCGTGGCGGATGTCCCGTCGAAGACGAATCGATACGTCGCCGCTCCCTCGCTATCGATCTCCGCAATAGCGAGCGTGGTCGGAGCATCCATCGCCGAGCCGAGTGCGTAGCCGACACCATCGTCTTCGAGCATTCGGGCGATTCGGCGACCGAAAGCGTCGGTGGACATTCCGCCGAGAAATGAGACCGGGACATTGAGACGAGCGAGAGTCCGCGCAGTGTTCAAGGGGGCCCCACCGATGGCCGCGGCGGCCACCTCACCCTCGCCATCGACGATGATGTCGATGAGGGCTTCGCCCATCACGGTGATCACGTGCGGAAACCTACTTCTTCGCATCCAGATACAGCCAGCGGGCGTAGACCACCACGGCAAATAGTGCGAAGACCCACCATTGGATGGCGTAGAAGAAGTTCTGCAGCGGAAAAGCAACATCTCCCACCTGAACGGTCGGTGGGACCGGCACGGGGACTCCCCGAGCAGCGTCTCCTTGGTCTCCGCCCAGCATGACGTAACCGTCGATCACGTCTTCGCCCCACGCATCGGCCAGGGCGTCTGCGTCAATAGTCACCACTCGGGTCGCATTGGCGCCCTCGTAGAACTCTTCGTCGGGGTGCAACACACCCTGGATGTTCACGCTCTGCCGCGACAGTGACGAGGGAGAGGCGTCGTCGGGCAGCCAACCGCGGACCACCGCCACCGTCTGACCGCCGTCCAGTTCGAAGCGAGTAACGATCCACACACCCGCCAGCCCATCGAGTTCACGATTGGCAAGGAGCAACTCATCACCGGTGAAGGTGCCCTGGAGATTGACTGTCCGACCAATGTCCGCGTTGTTCCACGACCCCTGATCATCAACGAGATCGGCCAGGTCGATCGGTTCGGCCGCGGCCGAACGCTCGGCCGCAAGGATGTCCTGGGTGCGATCCCACTGCCACCGTCCGAGGACGATGAAGGCCGCAACCAGCACGACCAGGGCTAGCAATGCGGCGAGCCATCGTGGAGTCAGAGCTGTGCGCCACAGCCGCTCCGAGCCACGTTCACTCGTGTTCGGTGGAGTCATCCTCGCCACGCGTCTTCGCTGAGTTAGGGACACGATCGTCGTTCAACGGTTCAGTGCCGATCACTTCGGTGCCCGTTTGTTCGGTGTCTTCCGGTCCGCCGGGGAGCGTCGCATCGACTTTCTTCATCTGCTTGTTCAGTGAGCGCCAGATAAAGAACACGGCAACCCCGAGCAGGAGGACGAACAGACCCGTGATGGGACCCGCTCCATCAATAACCTGACTGACATTGCTGTTCATGATTCCTCTCCTCTCACCCGCGTATTCATCGCAAGCCGGCGAATAGATCGCTTTCCGGGGCTCGCGCATCGACGATGGACCACGCGAGTTCGAAATCTTCGGTAGGCCACACCGCCTGCTGCATGGGAAGCGGAACCGCGAACCATGGGCCGTCCGGGTCGATCTGCGTCGCGTGAGCCCGCAGAGCTTCATCACGAATAAGGAAGTACTCCGCAGCGTGAACCCGGGTCGTCACGCGCTGGAAGTTGTCGTCTCGATCCTTCCAATTCTCCAACCACTCGGCGTATGGGGATTCCAAGCCAGCATCGAGCATCGCTTCGTGCAAGGTGGCAACGCGAGCTTTGGAAAACTGCTGGTTGTAGTAGATCTTTGACACTTGATGCGGTTCCCCAAGTTCTGGGTGGTAGTCGGTGTCGGCTGCTTCTCGGACTGCGGCCATGGTGATTTCGTGGGTGCGCACGTGGTCGGGGTGGGGATAGCCGCCCTTCTCGTCGTACGTCGTCACAACGTGCGGCCGGAATTCACGCAGCGCTTGCACCAGCGCTGGAGTGACTTCCTCGAGTGGTCGTGCCGCGAACGATTCCGGCGGCAGCGGAGGCGGTGGGTCACCCTCCGGAAAGCCCGAATCCTCGAAGCCCAGCCACGCGTGGCTCACCTTCAGGATGCGAGCCGCCTCGGCCATCTCTCGTTGCCGAACCGCGTCAATGCCCTCGTTCTCGACCACCTCGCGCATCGCGGGGTTCAGGATGTCGCCGCGCTCCCCGCCCGTGCAGGTCACGACCATGACGTCTACCCCCTCATCGACGTACTTAGCGGTCGTCGCGGCCCCCTTGCTGGACTCATCATCGGGGTGCGCGTGAACCGCCATCAGGCGAAGGGATTCGGGCACGGCCCTAGTCTCCCACCTATGGGCTCACCTTTCTCGCGGGACCAACTCTCACCCGAGATGCGGGAGCGCTACGGAATGGACAAGCGCCGCTCAACGACGGTCGTCATTGCAATCGTCGCGGTCGTTGCCTTCCTGGGAGCGATGGCGTACGTCGGAGCGATGCTGCTTCGCGGTGATATTCAGTTCCTCTTGCTGCGCTGGACGGTGGTCCAGGATGATCGCGCTGATGCGACCTTCGAGGTCCGCCGCGATGGTGCCGACGCTGTGGTCTGTGTACTTCGCGCGCAGGACTCCAAGAGAATCGATGTCGGCTATGTGGAGATCGATATTCCTCCGGGTGAGGACTACACCCTCGTGAACTACTCGCTGCGCACGGTTGCTCCGGCCTACACGGTAGAAGTGCTCACCTGCGCACGACCGGATGAACTTCGTACGCCGGGGCCACAATTTCCCCCAGGAATTGCCGTTCCCGAACAACCGTGGACCAGCCCCTAGGGGAGAAACGGCGTCGAATTGGCCAGGCGCCGCTCGAGATCTACAGTTGTCGGCTATGACAGATGTGACGTGGTTGACGCAACAGGCCCACGACCGCTTGGTGAAGGAATTGGCTGAGCGTGAGGGACCAACTCGGGTGGAGATCACCAAACGAATCGAGGCTGCGCGAGAAGAAGGCGACCTCAAGGAAAACGGCGGTTACCACGCTGCGAAAGAGGAGCAGGGCAAGAACGAGGCCCGCATCCGTCAACTGAAGCAGCTCCTGGAATCGGCGCAGATCGGGGCTCCCGACGCTGCCGACGACGAGGTGGCCGTCGGCAAGGTGATCACCATCAAGTTCATCGAGTTCGATGATGAAGAAACGTTCTTCCTGGGCTCCCGGGAAGAGGCCGCACACGCGTCCATTGAGGTGTATTCGCCGACATCGCCTCTCGGGTCCGCCGTCGACGGCAAGAAGGTCGGCGAGGTCGCAACCTACGAATTGGCCAACGGCAAGCAGATGAGCGTCGAGATTATGAAGGTCGAGGCGTACACCAACTAGCGCGCGATCGCTACTTACGAGCCGCAGTCCGATACTTACGCACGGCCAGCGGCGCGAAGATCGCGATGATGACAACGCAGGAAATAACGGTGTAGAGCGCCGCGTTGTTCAACGTCCAGTAATCCGTGGGTGCACCCGTCGGATTGCCGAATAGTTCCCGGGTTGCTTGCACGAGCGCGGAAATGGGATTGAACGCCGCGAAGTACTGCAACCACTGCGGAAGAGCGGTGATCGGGACGAACGCGTTCGACAGAAATGTCAACGGGAAGATCCAGATAAGGCCGGCCGTATTGGCCGTCTCGGTATTCGGGACCGACAACCCGACAAAGGCACCGACCCAGGTGACCGTGTACGCGAAGAGCAGCAACAAAAGGTACGCGAGGATGGCGTTCACGATGCCGTCATTGATCCGCCATCCGACGATGTATCCGGTGATCGACAAGACAGTCAGCACGAGCACCTGACGCAAAGCGTTTGCGAAGGTGTTTCCGATTAACACCGCAGGCTGAGACATCGGGAGTGCTCGATATCGATCAATGATCCCCCGCTGCATGGCTTCTGCTAGACCGACGGTGCTCGCGGCAGCGGCGAAGGCAACCGTTTGGCCGAAGATGCCGGGCATCAGGTACTCGCGGTAGAGCGATGGATCGGCCTCCGACCCTGGTTCGGCGCCCGGGATCGGAATGGCTCCACCGAAGACGAAGGCGAACAGCAGAACGAAGATCACCGGCTGAATAAGCTGGAAGAACAACGCTTCGGGAATGCGGAAAGACGCCGTGATCGTCGACCGGGCAATAATCAACGAGTCGTGAATCGTCCACCCGAGCACCGGGCGTCGACTTTGCATGCCGGTTGTGCTCATCGACGACCTCCCCGACGGCCCCGACGCGAGGGTTCGGGCTGTTCGGGCTGCTCATCTTCGGCACCGTGTCCGGTCAGGGTCAAGAAGACGTCGTCCAGGGTCGGGCGTCGCAGAGCGATATCGGCAACACCCACGTCACGCGCGTCGAGGGCACGCACGGCGTCGATCAAGATCGACGAACCTCCGGCAACCGGTGCTGAATATTGGGCGCCCTCGGTTGTCGGCTCCCCCGACACGACACCGGACAGAGCGTCGACAGCGCGCGCGGCGGCCTGCTCGTCATCGAGGGTGATCTCGATACGGTCACCACCGATTTGATCCTTCAATTCGCTCGACGTGCCGTGCGCGATCACCTGACCGTGATCGATCACGACGATGTCATCGGCTAGTTGATCCGCTTCATCGAGATATTGGGTGGTGAGCAGGACGGTCGTTCCCTCGGAAACCAACTCAGAGATGACGTCCCACAGGCCGATCCGCGAGCGCGGGTCCAAGCCCGTAGTGGGTTCGTCTAAGAACAGGATTCCCGGCTTGGCGATCAGGCTCGCCGCTAGATCCAATCGTCGACGCATGCCGCCGGAATACGTCTTTGCAGGACGGTCGGCAGCATCGGCAAGGTCGAATTTGTGCAGCAGCTCATCACTCCGCGACGCCACGTAATTCTTCTCCAAATGGAACAATCCACCGAACATCGTGAGGTTCTCTCGGCCGGTGAGGAATTCGTCCACGGCTGCGTACTGACCAGTCAAGCCAATGGAGCGTCGCACATCGTCCGCCTGTCGCTGCACGTCGAATCCGTTGACCTGGGCGGAGCCACTCGTCGCCTTCAGCAACGTCGCCAGGATGCGGACAGTGGTCGTTTTGCCGGATCCGTTCGGCCCGAGGAGTCCAACGACCTTCCCCCGCGGAACAACGAGGTCGATTCCGTTCAGCGCCTTGACGTCCCCGAATTCCTTGACCAAGCCCTCGGCTTGAACGGCATATTCGGTCACAGGCACGAACGTTACGCCCGGGGACTCTTGTCGCCTCATCGGGCTCAGCCGTCGAGCACCTCCACGTGATAGCCCCGATCCTGCAGGGCGGACAGAATCTGGTCTCGCTGCTCGGCACTTCGCGTTTCCATCTGAATGTCGATGCGGACATCGCCGATCGAGACTCTCGGGTCGGTGCGATCATGAAAGACGTCGACGACGTTCGCCTTATGTCCCTTTAAGACATCGAGTAGGTCGGCCAGTGAGCCGGGAAAGTCTGCGGTGTGCACACTGATGGACAGGTAGCGGCCGGCTGCCGCCATACCGTGGCGGATGATCCGCAGGAGAACGAGCGAATCGACATTTCCACCGGAGATCGTGATGGCGACCGGTGGCTCGAAGTCCGGGGGGGCTTGCATCACAGCCGCCGTCGCCGCCGCACCACTCGGCTCGACGACGAGTTTTGCTCTCTCCAGAAGAAGCAGCACCGCCCGCGACAGTTCGTCCTCGCTCACCGTTCGGAACTCGTCGACGTACTGTTGCACGAGTTCGAAGGGAACATCGCCGGGGCGGGCGATCGCGATGCCATCGGCCATCGTGTTCATCTGTTCGCGACTTACCGGCTCTCCTGCTTCTAGGCTCGCCGGGTACGTGGATGCTCCTTCGGCCTGCACCCCAACGACTTTCACGTCCGGCTTCACCTGCTTGATCGCGAACGCAACGCCGGCGAGCAGCCCACCACCGCCGGTGCACACGACGACGGTCTTGACGTCCGGGATCTTGTCCAGGATCTCCAAGCCGAGAGTTCCTTGCCCCGCCACGACGTGCTCGTGGTCGAAGGGGTGGATCAGCACGGCACCCGTCTCATCGGCGAAAGCGCGAGCCTCGACCAAAGCCTCATCCACGGTGGCGCCGTGGAACCGGACATCCGCGCCATACCCGCGCGTCGCCTCGATCTTCGGGATAGAGGCGTCGACCGGCATGAAGACGGTCACAGCCACGTCGAGCAACTGACCTGCGAGCGCCACCCCTTGCGCGTGGTTACCGGCGCTCGCAGCGACTACTCCCTGGCGACGCTCGTCATCCGACAACTGAGCGATGCGGTTGTAGGCACCGCGAATTTTGAACGAGCCGGCACGCTGCAGATTCTCCGGGACCAGATATACGGGCCCACCCACCTGCTCGGTCAACCATCGAGCACCTTGGACCGGCAACGAGCGCACAATGCCGTCGATACGGTCCGCTGCGCCGTGGACGTCACTCAATTCCATCGACGCATCGTGGCACTTGCCTACGGCAGCGCGCGACGCCCCTCCGGCAATTCGTCCGATGACCGCAGGCGCGCGTGTGATGCAGCCGTTCGCCCGGCCCCGGCGGCGGACCCGGATCGTCCCGTCGCGGCACCTCGATAGCCACCCCAGCGACCACGGGCATCGGAGTTGTCACGATGGAAAGCGCGTACCTCGGCCTCGCTTTCTCGCAGCACCAGCGCTGCCGACGGTTCGTTTCCACGGCTCTCATCTCGACTTCGCACCGCGGTCTCGCGGGCCTGCTGCAAACGCTCGTCGATCCGGGCAACGTAGGCGCGGTAGAACGCAGCCCTCGCGGTTTGGCGGGTGAACGGCTTCTTTACCGGCAGACCGGTTCTTCGGGAGCGCGTTCGATAGGTGTCCGACTTCCACTCGTCCTTTTCGAGATAGCGCTGTGCGCTGGTTGCCATCTGCACCGACAGTGACGCGAAAAGCGTCTGCGTTGCGTCGAGATCTTGAGGCATGCCGTAGGCCACAACGTAGGTTGAGTCGGAGGCGACGTCGACGATTGAGAAATTGTTGTGGGCGATAGCCACGAAAAGGGAGATCAGGTGAGTGTTGGCTCTCTTTCCCTTGTCTCCGATAGAGACCGTTCGGGTGACCGGGCTCGTCGGCTTCTCGTGGGCGAGTTTCCGAGCACGCGCAGCCGCGATGTCGATACTCGCCATCGTCGCGAGAGCTTGGGCCTTCATTAGGTACGCATCCGCTTCATGCGGGTTATCGGTCCGCTCGGCCTTGATCAGCAGGGCGCTGATGCGCTCGATCGCGCTGCTCACACCGTCTCCTCCACCGGAACACCCGCGGCCTGATAACCCGTGCGAAGCAAGAGTGCCGCACCCGGACCAAAACGAATGTCGGCCAACTCCAGCATCGTCGCCGTGAAGTACCGATCGTGCGCGCCACTGCTGCGGCCGGTCACACACACGTGGTGAGCCACCTCGTGCAGCACCACACTTTCGCGCATCGCCCACCCGTGGGTAGTGGGAATCGCTATCTCACCCTCGCTGTAGTGCGCACGCGTTCCCCCTCGGCGGTGTCGAACCCGCACCGGTGGCACTTCCAGGTGCGCCACGACATCGTCCACATACGTCTGCACCGCCTCGAGCGCACCGAAACGCAACTGCTCTGGCACGTCGATCACCGAACCGAAGAAGTCAACGACACCGCCTCGATCGAGTGTTGCCGACCACTGGTCCTCGGCCCGATACACAGCACTGCGGTGAACGTCTCGGTTCTGCATCGTCATGACGCATCGGGCCACACAGGACGCGCATCGGCTGCCGGTCGCGCCATTGCTCCCGCGGCAATCGCGGCGAACATCGACGCTCCCAGGGCGCCAGCTTCGTCGACCTCACTGACCTCGAAGTCCCCGATGGCTTCCCGTTTGGCGTGCACAACCATCGCGTCGTGCACCCAACCACCCGCAAGCACCGTTCGACGTCGCGGGCCGCTGCTGGCCTCGATGAACGCCAGAAGGTCACTGCCCGCGGCGACGAGGTCCATCACGCTGGCTCTCCACAAAGCCGCCGGGCTCGCGTCGTCGTCGACGCCCACCAATGACAGCCCGGTGTGGTCAACCTCGTGCACACGCAACTGCCCGCGATCGGCAGCCACTGCTTGTTCAGCCAACGCGGCGCGGTCACCAAAGGACTCGATTCCCAGAAGTCGCCGCACGCGCTCCAGCGAAAGCCCGGTCACCAGCGCACCGAGTACGCACACGTGGTCAGGAATAACGCTCCACAGGACAGCGACATCACGCTCTGACAGACGAATGAGTTCCTCACGCGACAAAGGACCGGGCGTGAAACGCAAGAAGGCCTCCGCGGTCCCCATCGAATCGAACAGCGAGCCGGTGGTGGCCGCACCGCACGCGAACGCTGCCGATTGATGGTCCATCCCGGTCGCCGTGAGGACCGCACCTTGCATGGAACTCGGAACTCGAGTTGCCATGCCACAGGCCTCACCCGCGACCGTGATGCGATCGGGCAACAGATCGCCGACGAGATCGAGGGTCGCCTGCCAGGGGACGCGATCGACGACGTCGAACAGGCCGGTACGCGAGACGAGCGAGAGTTCGGCTACCGGATCACCACCGAGACGGTGCACGATCCACTCGGCGATGTTCAGATACATCGTCGCTCTTGTTGACGACGCAACGTTTTCCTGCAACCACAGAATCTTGGCTACCGAGGGCTTGTTGTTCAGTCTCATGCCCACGTGACCATGGAAAGTCTCGCGATCGATCGCCGCCTTGACGAGATCCACCCGTCCGCGAGGGTCATGGAAGGCGATCGCTGGAGCCACGGCCGAGCCGTCGGAGCCGACAAGGACGCCGGCCTCGGCCATGCTGGTGACACCGATACCGATGACCCGGGTCTGCGTGGTCCAGGCGCTGTCCTCGGTGAGCTGAGTCAGAACGCTGCCGACAACCTCCATCAACTCGTCGGGATCCATCTGGGCCTCGGCACCCGAACGGACCCACGGAGTCGGTTCCGCCGCCTGCGCGACGACCCGGCCCGACAGATCCACAGCCAGCGCCTTGACGCGCGTGGTTCCTGCGTCGATTCCCACCACCAGGTCCTGCGCCACGATTCCTCCTGCCTACCCCCGGAACTCACCCTCTCGCGAGGATAGGCTGCGTGCTGGAATCTCGGGACCATACGGGAATCTCGGGAACAACTGCGAGGAAAGGTCCTGGATCGACCTCGCATGTCGACCGACCACCACACCGCATTCCCCGCCGCTAGGCCTCGAGAAGGAGAGATGACCACCGTGTCCGATGTTCGTTACCGCCTCAACCGCCTCTTCAACGCCACCTCCGGCCGCTGCCTCGACGTCGCCATCGATCACGGCTTCTTCGGCGAGCGTCACTTCCTGAACGGGATCGAAGACCTCGGCGGTGCCATCGACGCACTCGTCGCGGCCGCTCCCGACGCCATCCAACTCACCCAGGGGCAGGCGCCGAAACTCCAAGCGCATCGCGGAAAAGAGCGCCCTGCACTGGTGATGCGCACCGATGTGGCCAACGTCTACGGGGCGCCCCTGCCTGATCACATGTTCTCGCTGATGATCCCCGAGCCCGCCAAGCGCGGAGTTCAGTTGGACGCCGCCATCATCGTGGTCAATCTGCTGGACCTTCCCGGCCGCCCGGAAGTGCGCGAAGCCTGCGTGCAGAACGTCCTGGATGCAAAAGCCGATTGCGAGAAGTACGGCATGCCGCTGATGATCGAGCCGCTGGTCATGAAGCCCGTCGACCCCGACGGATCCACCGGCTACACCGTCAACGGTGACCTCGATTTGATTCTGCCCATCGTCCGTCAGGCCGTGGAGCTCGGCGCGGACGTCATCAAGGCCGACCCGAGCGACGACCCGAGCGATTATCACCAGGTGGTTCAGATCGCCGGCGATATTCCGGTTCTCGTTCGTGGTGGCGGTCGCGTGCCAGATCGCGAACTGCTCGAACGTACAGATGCCGTATTGGCACAGGGAGCGGCCGGCATCGTCTACGGGCGCAACATCGTCCAACACCCCAACCCTGCTGGCATCACCCGAGCGCTGATGGCGATGCTCCACGAAAACGCCTCGGTCGACGAAGCGGAGAAACTGATCGCATGAGCGATGTGCGCATCGGCATCATCGGCGGCGGGCTGATGGGCCGCGAGCTCGCCGCTGTGTGTGGACGCTGGCTTCATCTCGTCGACCACCCGGTGCGCCCGTCCATCGTCGCCGTCGCCGACCTCGATCCTGCAGCTCGGGAGTGGTTCCGGCAGGTTCCAACTTTGGAGACCCTGACCGATTCGTGGCGTGATCTCGTCGACGACGACTCTCTGGATGTTTTGTATATCGCGGTCCCGCATAATCTCCACGAGGAGATTTACACCGCTGCCGCACGGGCCGGCCGCGACTTTCTCGCGGAAAAGCCTTTCGGCATCGACCTCGGGGCATCGGAACGCATCGCGGCCGCGATCGACGAGGCCGGAGTGTTCGTTCGGGTCAGCAGTGAGATGCCGTTCTTTCCCGGTGCCCTGCGAGCCTACGAGTACGCCCGCAGTGGGGCTCTCGGTGAACTAATCGAGGTGCGCTCACGCTTTCTGCACTCGTCCGATATCGATCGATCCAAACCCATCAACTGGAAGCGTCGGGTCGAGACCTGCGGTGACATCGGGGTGATGGGAGACCTCGGTATGCACGTTGCACACGTCCCGCTGCGACTGGGCTACCAGCCCAGTGCCATCTACGCGCTCCTCGACGACATCGTGACCGAACGGCCGATCAGCGCTGGGGCGACGGAAACGACTCGGTGTGAGACGTGGGACAACGCATTGATCACCATGCGCGGCACCTCCCAGGATCACCCGCAGCGGGCCTTCCCCATGCTTTGGGAAACCAAACGCATTGCTCCGGGAAACATGAACACCTGGTCCTTCGAGGCCGTGGGAATGGACGCTGGCGTGCGATTCAGCACCCGCACCCCGGCCTACTTCGAGCGCTTCCGTCGCGACGGCTCCGAGCAGGTGTGGGAGCAGGTTCAGCCGGGCAATGTCTCCGCGTGGCCGATGGTGAGCGGCGCGATCTTCGAGTTCGGGTTTGCCGATGCGCTCTTGCAGATGTGGGCGAGCTTCCTCGCCGAACGCGCAGGAGCGCTTGGCGATCGGTTCGCGACCGCCACGGTCGCAGAGGCCGTCGGAGGTCACCGGGTGTTCGCCGCCGCTTCTCGATCGAGCGCCGAAGGTGGAGCTGTTTCGTAAGGATGCGCCGCCTTGGACGCGCCATCCGGCGCACCCCTCTTCTTGCCGATCTTCCCCGCGAGGTCGCTGTCTTGGCGACCATCGCGTTCTTCGTCGCACTCGGTTTCGGAATCCTGATTCCCTCTCTTCCGATTTTCGCCAGCACCTTCGGCGTCAATGCGTTCCAGGCCGGACTGGTGATCTCTGCTTTCGCCCTGGTTCGCTTCGTGACCTCGCCGCTCGCCGGCATCCTGGTCAATCGCTGGGGAGAGCGCATCGTCCTCAGCAGCGGATTGCTGATCGTCGCCTTGTCCAGCCTGGTCGCCGGTTTCTCGCAGTCCTACGGACAGCTCTTGGTTCTGCGAGGCGCCGGGGGCCTCGGCTCATCGATGTTCACCGTGTCCGCGATGGCCCTCTTGCTTCGAGTGACGTCCTCCGAGCAGCGAGGTCGTGCGTCGAGCGCATTCCACGGCGGCTTTCTCTTCGGCGGTGTTGCGGGACCCGCCGTCGGCGGACTCGTTGTCGCCTGGTCCATCCGCGCCCCGTTCTTTGTCTACGCCATCACGCTGCTCGTCGCCACCGCCGTCTCGCTGATCTTCTTGTCCCGGGTTCGACTGCACGAGCGAGAAGAGGCAGACGCCGGAAGCAACACCAATAAGCGCGAGGAACTTTGGACAGCGCTCAAGGACCCCGCCTATCAAGCGGCCATTGGCAGCAACCTCATCACCGGCTTCGTCATCTTCGGCCTTCGCGCTTCGATCGTTCCCCTCTTCGTCGTCGAGGGTTTGCAGCGCGGCGCGTCCGTGTCGGGCATCGGATTCCTCATCGCGGCAGGAGTCCAAGCGATCTTCCTTCTCCCTGCTGGACGGATGGCGGACAACCGCGGTCGCCGCCCCGCCCTCCTGTTCGGCACTATCGCGAGTGCCGGCGGGATGGCCCTGCTCGCTCTCTCCGACGTTGCCGCCAACACTCTCGGCACGGCAGGACTCGCAGGCGTCACCCTCTTTCTAATCGCCATGGCGGTTCAGGGGTTCGGCGGCGCCTTCATGGGGTCCGCTCCATCCGCCCTCGTCGGTGACATCATGGGAGGACGCAAGGGCGGCGTCGTTATCGCGACGTTCCAGATGATGTCGGATGTGGGGGCGATTGTGGGACCGCTGGTTGCCGGACTGCTCGTGGACGCCTTCGACTATGACTGGGCGTTCGCCGCTGGCGCAGCGTTGGCGATCCTTCCGATCTTCCTCGTTCTCCGCATGCGCGAAACCCTCGTCCGTACGGAACAAGCACCGTGACGCCCAACGATCACCGAGCCTCACGCCGGCGTCGAAACACCGTCACCATCACCAGCGTCGCCACCATCGCCGCCGTCACCATTGGCGTCTTCGGCATCAGCGAGTACTCCTCCGGACCGACCGCCGCGTCGGCGGCTGACACATCCACGACAGACGCCGGGACTCAAGACCTGATGGCCGATCCCCTCCCCGTGACCGCTTCAGCCAGCGAGCAACCCGAAGCTCCTGCTTTTCGCAACGTGGTGATGATCCTTGCCGATGATCTGGATTGGAAACTTTTCGACCAGATCCCTCGACTGAACGCGCTCAAAGAACGCGGAACGACGTTCACCAATCACACTGTCGTCGACTCCTTGTGTTGCCCATCGCGCGTCACGATCATGCGCGGTCAGTACATTCACAATCACGGGGTCGTGTCGAATATCGAAGCAACCGGGGGTGGCTGGCCGACCTTTCAACGGCTCGACGCGGATGAGGATTGTCTTCCGGTCTGGCTCAACGATGCAGGCGTTACCACCGCCCTCTACGGCAAGTACCTCAACGAGTACCCCACGCGACCGGACGGTATTCGCTACGTGCCACCGGGATGGGATGAATGGGCAGTACCGATCTCCCGCGGTGATTCGTACTCGGGCTACAGCTACACCTTGAACGACAACGGAGAACTTGTCCGGTACGGGACGAAACCGACGGACTTCCTGGGCGATGTCCTCAACGACAAAGCCCGGAACTTCATCGGCTCGACACCGGAACCCTTCTTCCTCTATCTCTCCACCTACACCCCACACAAGCCGTTCGCCACGGCCCCTCGGCACCTGTCTGCGCACGCAGGAACGGTCGCGCCGCGCACCCCGGCGTACAACTCCTTCGGAGAGAACGAGCCGGCGTGGCTTCGCCAATTCCCTCAGCTGAGCGATTGGAAACTGTCCGAACTAGACAAGGTGTGGAGGAAGCGCGCCCGATCCGCCGAAACCGTCGCCGACTCTGTCGACGCGGTACTCGCCGAGCTGAAGGCCACCGGGCGCGATAAGGACACCTTGGTGATCGTCACAAGTGACAACGGGTACCACGTCGGCGAGTATCGAGTCCCCAAAGGCAAGCGGACTCCTTACGCGGCGGACACCGTCGTACCGATGATCGCCATCGGCCCTGGTGTTCCCGCCGGCGTAGAGGTGTCCGCGATGACGTCCACGATCGACCTCGCGCCGACGTTCACCGAGGTTCTCTCCGGAACCTCTCCGGACTGGGTGGATGGGCGCTCTTTGGTGCCGTTCCTTACCGACGGTCAAACACCACAGGGCTGGCGCAGCGCGACGCTCTCGGAATCCATCGGTGAGACGAATGCCAGTGATCCGGACTACCTGCCCTACATCCCCCCACCCTTCTCCGCCCTGCGCTCCGAGCATTGGCTCTACGTCGAATACGACGACGGGAGCACCGCTCTCTACGACCAAAGGACCGATCCATACGAGCTTCGCAACATCGTCGACGCCGTCGATCCAGGGTTTGTCGCCACCCTCAGCGCCCAGCTTTCTCAGCTCGACGCGTGCTCGGGTCCGTCCTGTCGGGAAGCGGACGCTCTGGCCATCACCGACCCACTACCGCAAGCAGCGGGCTGACGCGTTAGCGAAGGGCCTTGTCCAGATCGGTGACAAGGTCTTCGACATCTTCGATCCCCACACTGAGTCGAACGAGATCAGCAGGCACCTCCAGAGGACTGCCAGCCGCCGACGCATGGGTCATTCGCCCGGGGTGCTCGATCAGCGACTCCACGCCACCAAGAGACTCGCCGAGAGTGAAGACCTCGGTGCGAGCACACAGGTCGACGGCCGCTTGCTCGCCACCGGCCGCCCGGAAGGAGACCATGCCGCCGAAGTCGCGCATCTGCCGTGCGGCAACCTCGTGACCCGGGTGAGATTCCAATCCTGGGTAGAGCACCTGACTGACGGCCGAATGTCCGGTCAGGAAATCCACCACCGCCCGCGCGTTTGCGCTGTGCCGGTCCATTCGTACACCCAGAGTCTTGATGCCTCGCAGCACCAGCCATGAATCAAGAGGACCCGGCACCGCGCCCATGGAGTTCTGGTGGAAGGCAAGTCGCTCGGCAAGTTCGAGATCGCGCACGACGAGCGCACCGCCGATGACGTCACTATGCCCGCCGAGGTACTTGGTCGTCGAGTGCACCACCACGTCTGCACCCAGCAGCAGCGGTTGCTGAAGGTAGGAAGAGGCGAATGTGTTGTCGACGACCAGGAGAGCTCCGGCGTCGTGAGCGATGTCAGCGATCGCGGCGATATCCGCGACGTTCAACAACGGATTGGTCGGGGTTTCGATCCAGACCAGCCGCGTTCGGCCCGGCTGTATGGCCGCGGCGATGGCATCGAGGTCGGTCACGGCGGCGGGCGTGTGGTCGACTCCCCAGGGTGCTGCCACCTTTGCGAAGAGGCGATAGGTCCCGCCATAGGCGTCGTCGGGGATAACCGCGTGAGTACCCGGGGCCAAGACAGTGCGCATCAAGGTGTCCTCGGCGGCGAGTCCAGAGGCGAAAGCTAGGCCGCGGGCATCGGGGTCCTCAGGCGCCTCGAGCGCCGCAAGGCATTCCTGGAGTGCGGTGCGCGTGGGGTTTGCGCTCCTGGAGTACTCGTATCCGTTGCGTAGGCCCCCCACGCCGTCCTGCGCGTACGTCGAGACTTGGTAGATCGGCGGGACCACGGCCCCCGTCAACGGGTCCGGCTCTTGTCCGGCGTGTATCGCTCGAGTGTTGAAACCGTCCACGACCGGTAGCCTACTGCCGTGTTCGGATTCGGATCCAAAGCAACGATGGTGGACTCGGCGTCGGCTCTTCCTGGTCGTGACCGAGAGATCTTCACCGTGCCCACCAGCCATGCGGTCCTCGGCTCACCCCTGCACCCGGAGGATGCCGACCTCGAGCGCATCTACCTCGCCATGGGGTGCTTTTGGGGTGCGGAGGAGTTGTACTGGCAGTTGCCGGGCGTCGCCGCGACGAGTGTTGGTTACATGGGCGGCTTCACCGCGCACCCCACTTACGAGGAGGTGTGTACCGGAATGACCGGGCACACCGAAACCGTCTTCGTTGCGTATCGCCCCGCGGAGGTCTCCACATTCGACATCCTGAAAGTTTTCTGGGAGAACCACGATCCCACCCAGGGCTACCGGCAAGGCAACGACGTGGGGACGCAATACCGGAGCGCGATCTTCTACACGACCACGGAGCAGGAATCAGTCGCGGTGGCCACGCGGGATTCCTACGCACGGGTCGTCGCCGAACGCGGCTACCCGGAAATCACCACCGAGATCGTTCCGGCAGCCGACGCGATTTACTACCCGGCCGAGGACTACCACCAGCAGTACCTCTACAAGGTTCCGAACGGATACCGGTGCCACGCGAACACCGGACTCGCTCTGCCAGCCCTATCAGTCGGCTAGGTACCCCAGCAGGTCTTGGCGGGTCAGGACCCCCACCGGGCGCCCGTCCTCGATCACGATCACTCCGTCGCTCGATTGCAACGCAGAGATCGCCGACTGCACTGACTCTCCAGCACCCACGATCGGAAGCGCAGCAGACATGTGCGAATCAACTGTGTCGGACAGTTTCGCTGCGCCGGAGAAGAGGGCGTCAAGCAAATCGCGCTCGACCACGGATCCGACGACCTCGGCGGCCATGACCGGAGGTTCCGCCCGCACAACCGGAACCTGCGACACCCCGTATTCGCGCAGAATCGCGATCGCGTCCGCGACCGACTCGGTGGGGTGGGTGTGCACCAACGGGGGTAGGTCCTCGGACTTGCCGTGCAGCACATCGCCGACGGTCGAGTCTGTGCTCGGTGGCAGGAATCCGTAGGACGCCAACCAGTCATCGTTGAAGACTTTGCTGAGGTATCCGCGACCCGAGTCGGGAAGTACCACGACGATGACGTCGCCGGGTTCGGCTGTACTGGCCACCCGCAAGGCCGCGACGGCGGCCATTCCGCAGGAGCCACCCACCAAAAGCCCTTCTTCCCGCGCCAAACGCCGGGTCATCTCGAACGACTCAGCGTCGGACACCGCGATGATCTCGTCGCAGATCTCCTGGTCGTACGTGGTTGGCCAGAAGTCTTCACCGACACCTTCCACCAGGTAGGGACGGCCGGTCCCGCCTGAGTAGACCGATCCCTTCGGGTCCGCCCCAATGATCTTCACCGCACCGTCGCTGACTTCTTTTAGATACCTGCCCGTCCCGGTAATCGTGCCACCGGTTCCCACTCCCGCCACGAAATGCGTGATCCGACCTTGCGTTTGATCCCAGACTTCCGGACCCGTCACCTCGTAGTGGGAACGAGGATTGTGCGGATTGGAATATTGATCGGGCTTCCAGCCCCCCGGGGTCTCCCGAGCCAGGCGGTCGCTGACCGAGTAGTACGAGCGGGGATCTTCCGGATCTACTGCCGTCGGGCAGACCACCACGTCGGCCCCGTACGCCCGGAGCACATTGCGCTTGTCCTCGCTTACCTTGTCCGGGCAGACGAAGATGCAGTGGTAGCCGCGCTGCTGGGCCACCATCGCCAGGCCGACACCGGTGTTGCCGCTCGTCGGCTCAACGATGGTTCCGCCGGGCTTAAGCAGACCTTCCTCTTCGGCGGCATCGATCATCCGAACCGCAATGCGATCCTTGATCGAACCACCCGGGTTCAGGTACTCGACTTTGGCCAGAACGATGGGGCCGTCCTTCGGCACGATGCCCTCGGTGACCTTGTTCAGGCGGACGAGAGGCGTATTTCCGATCAGCTCGATAACCGAATCCACGTAGTGCACAGCACAACTCTAGGCGGCATACAGTAAACGCGTGTCGGCACCGCACCTTCGCAGCCAAAGGGAGACATCACGTGGGTCGTGAGCAGTTGGAACGTGAGCTCGAGCGCCTTGCGAATCGGCTCGAGACGATGCCAGCGTCACGCATCCACGAGGACGTGATCGACCGGGTTCACGCGACGGCAGGGCAGATAGTGGCGCTGACGCAGGGCACAGATCGGCCCGCTACGGCCGTTCTGCCCCGGGTCGAATCTTCAGCGCTCGCCGCGCAACTCACCGTTGTGGTGCGCGACTACTGGGAAACAACAACAGCGGCGTCGGATGACGCCGCTGTTGCGCAGTACTTGATCGACCTTCGAAGGTCGTTGCCGTAGTCGCTCGTGTGGCCGCTAGTCGCGACCCGACAAGATCGCGAAGAGTCGCAGGAACTCAAGGTAGATCCACACCAGCGTGACCAGCAGGCCGAAGGACATCCGCCAGGACTCCCGCTCCGGCAGCCCCATGGCCACTCCCTGCTTGATGGCCTCGAAGTCGAGAACCAAGAAGAAGGCCGCGATTCCCACGCCCGCGAGGCAGATGATGATGCCCAGTCCGCCGACACCGTAGAAGCCCCAGCCGCCGCCGACACCGAAAATCGCGGCGACGAACGACGCCAAGGCGAGAACGATGTAGGAGACCGCGGCCACCATCAGGACCTGGGTGAAACGCTTGGTCACCTTGATGATTCCGGTCAGATACAGGGTCAACATGACACCGAACGTCGTCATGGTGGCCACGACCGCCTGGATGACAATGCCGCTGTCCCAGCCATTCGAGACGGCGTAGGAGTTATACCAATTGCTGATACCGCCGAGCATCAAACCTTCGGCGACAGCGAAGACCATCATCAGCACGGGCGACACGTTCTTCTTCAGCGCATTAACGAAACCGAGCACGATCGCGACGATGAAGATCGGGAACATCAACCCGGGCGCCGCGGTGATCACGTTCCAACCGACGAAGGCGAACAGCACCACCAATCCGAACATGATCGCGGACTTGACGACGACGTCGTTCAAGGTGACCCGCACCCCTCCTCCAGCGGTGACCGCCTGGAATTCGGCGTCGGTGCTGGTCGGTGGCGTGCCGGATGGGTCGGGAGTCGCGGTGGATGGCGTAGACGGAGCGGCCGGCGTTGCCGTGGGGGCCTGGCCGGCGGCCTGCGTGTAGGCCGATCGACCTTCGTCATACGCGAATCCCGAGGCGTCGGCCTTCTCGTAGCGCGAGAGGACGGGGTTATTGGTCTGCATAACCACAGGATAACCGACCGGTACCCAACCAACCAGGCGAACCTCGCACGAATGTGGACGGATACGGAACCGTTTGTGAAGCGCCGAGGACACGGTTTGCCGCGCATCGGTCTGCTCTCAGCGAAAGATGTGCCGCAGCCGCTACTCCCTCTCGCCGTTCCTCGCGCGCATAGGTACCGTCCATGGGTGACCGAGCAGCAGCAATACACCGTCCTTCGCACCAGCGACGGCTACGAATTGCGGGAGTACCCCGCGTGCGCCGTCGCCGAAGTCACGGTCGATGCCGACTTCGATAAGGCCGGAAGCCTGGCCTTCCAGCCACTGTTCACCTACATCAGCGGTAACAACCTCGGCCAGGTGTCAATCGACATGACAGCACCGGTGATGCAGCGGGATAGTGACGGACCAGAACCTCGCGCTTCCACCGGCCGAGGCGAGAAGCTCTCGATGACCGCACCTGTTGTGCAATCCAATGATGTCTCGGGCCGGCAGGTGGTCGCGTTCGTCTTGCCGTTCTCGGTGACGGCGGCTTCCGCGCCTACCCCCCTCGACTCCCGAGTGGTGATCCGCGAGATACCGCCGAGCCTGACCGCCGCGACCCGCTACTCGGGGCGCTGGTCGCGTTCTGGCTACACCGAGCACCTGCAGCAGTTGCGGTCCGCCCTCGAGCGAGATGGCCTTCACGCAGTCGGCGAGCCGCGCTTCGCGCGTTTCGACTCGCCCATGAAACCGTGGTTTCTTCGTCGGAACGAGGTTCACATCGATGTCGAGGACACCACCGACGTCGAGGGATAAACGCCGGCGTTGCCATGGGTGCAGGGACGATGTGGTGCCCTCGATGGGATTCGAACCCATACTGTGCCGGGTTTAAGCCGGGTGTCTCTACCAGTTGGACTACGAGGGCGGACGACTCGAGAACCATGATTGCGCATGTGACGGCGCATTTCTGACCCCCTACCCTGGCGGCTATGCGCAATGGGCCGAGCCTGGGAACGTGGATTCTCTTGATCGTGCTCGGAGTCGGTTCGCTCACCGCCGGATTCGGGGCGGGATTGTGGTGGCAGGACCGCGACGTCACACCCGAGTCCGCGCGCTGGGTTCTGACGCATTCGGCGCAATCGGCTCAACTCACGCCCGCGTCCGAGGGTCTGTTCACCCTGACGATGTCGCCGGTCGATGCTCAAGTCATCGCGGTCCGCCAAGACGACCCCGGTTCAAGTGAACTCATGCCCGCGCGCCGGTTGGAGACCGAGTGGCAGCCCATGTTCGGTGAGGAATCGATCACCGTGACGCTCTTGGTCCATGACGCGACCACCGACGCCGATCCGGACGCCGCGTCGGCCGAAACCATCACGCTGCTCGCGGCTGAGCCTGTCGTCGACGGCGACATGGTCACCTATCCCGTGGAGGTCCTCGAGCCGACCTTTATTTCGCAAGACGGTGCGCTGCGCGCGTTCACCGAAGTGACGCTGGTGCTCCCCGACGCCCAGCGGAGCGTTGCTGGCAGTTCAGCGGACGCCCTCTAGCGCGATCGGAGTCCGGGTTCGAGCGGACTCCCCGGCCGCGACCGCTAATGCGACGGGGGCGCGACCGTCCTCGATCGACACCGGGGATGGGCCCCCGTCGTTGAGATAGGACCAGAACGCGGTCCACTCGTGTCGATAGGCGGATTCGTATCTCTCCAAGAAATGGTGCGGAACTACCGCCCCGTGACTACCTTCCGCGTCGAGGATGACGGCCGCGTGGTCATGATGGTTCTCCGAGGTCACCATTCCTTCGGAACCGAACACTTCCACTCGCTGGTCGTGCCCATAGGCCGCTTGGCGGCTGTTGTCGATAACGGTCATCGCGCCGCTCTCGTGGCGCATCCACACCACGGCCGTATCGAAATCCCCCGCCTGTTCGATCTGCGGATCGATCAGCACGGCGCCACGAGCGAAGACCTCCTGGACGGGGGAATCAACGAGGAACCGGGCCATGTCGAAGTCATGGATGGTCATGTCGAGGAAGATCCCGCCGCTGACGGCTATGTAATCCAGCGGCGGCGGCTGCGGATCTCGCGTGCTGATGCGTAATAGGTGCACATCCCCGACCCGCCCATCGACGACCGCCTCCTTGGTTGCCTGGTGGGTCGGATCGAACCGCTTATGGAAACCGACCATGAAGGGAATGTCGCTGTCGGTGACCGCTCGCACTGCACGGTCAACCTCGTCGAGGTCGAGGCTCACCGGCTTCTCACAGAAGACAGCGACACCTGCCTCGGCGGCAGCGCAGATGTACTCCACGTGGGTCGTCGTGCTCGAGCAGATGGCGACGGCACGAAGGTTCGGTCGATCCCAGATGTCGGGGGTATCCACCGCGTGCGCTCCTACACGGTTTGCCAGATCGATCGCCCTGCTCGGCTCGACATCCGCGAGAACAAGATCGACCATCGGAAGGGTTTCGGTGATCGCCCGTGCGTGCACAGAGCCGATGCGACCGCATCCGATGATGGCAATTTCGATCTTCATGGCGGAGGCTACGTCTTCTCTATTTGTCGTCTATTCGGAGCCGAGCGGTCAACGCGTGGCCGAACATGAATTCCGCGTCGGCAATCGCCGCCGTGGTGGGAGCGACTTCCTTGCTCCCCACCTGGGTGACTTTCTGGAACGTCAAGGTCTTAAGGAACTTTCCGACCCATAGCCCACCGGTGTATCGAGCGGCGCCGCGAGTAGGCAGGACGTGGTTAGTTCCGATGGACTTGTCGGAGTACGCGACCGTCGATTCATGACCGAGGAACAGCGATCCGTAGTTCCTCAAGCGCCGGTGGAACCAGTCCGGATTTTTCGTTTGCACTTCGAGATGCTCAGGTGCGTATCGATCACTCACCTCGACTAGTTCGTCGTCGTTCTCGCACACCACGATGGTGCCGAAATCTCGCCACGCTGCTCCGGCGATTTCCTTGGTCGGCCAATCGCCCTCGAGCCACGCATCGACCTCGCGGGCTACCTGATGTCCGAGATCAGACGACGTGGTCATCAAAATCGCCGGACTGTTCGGGCCGTGCTCTGCCTGCCCGAGAAGATCGGCGGCAACGATTCGCGGATCGGCGGTCTCGTCAGCGATGACCGCAACTTCGGTCGGCCCCGCCAGGAGGTCGATTCCGACAGTTCCAAACAACTGACGCTTTGCTTCCGCCACATAGGCATTGCCGGCACCAACGATCATGTCGACCGGTTCGATGTCTTCGATTCCGAAGGCCAACGCTGCGAGCGCTTGAACTCCCCCGAGGCACAGGACTTGATCGGCTCCACATCTGTCGATCGTGTAGAGCTGCGGAAGGAAGATCCCCTGCGCGTCGCGCGGAGGTGCCGTTGCCACCACGCGATCCACTCCGGCGACCTTCGGGGTTGTCACCGTCATGATGGACGAGGCGATCAGCGGATACACCCCGCCGGGGCTGTAGGACCCCACGGCTTCGACGGGAACATGGCGATGGCCGAGCACCACCCCGGGAAGGGTTTCCACCTCAAGTTCGAGCATCGTCTCCAATTGACGCTGCGCGAAACTGCCTACCTGTTCGCGCGCCTTCTCGATGTGTTCTGCGAGCTCATCGTCAACAGACGCACGGGCCTTTTCTACCTCGGATCTATCTACGGTGAAGCGTGCCGGGCTCCACTTGTCGAACCGCTCAGAAAATCGTCGTACCGCGCTTTCCCCCTCAGCTTGCACCGACGACAAGATGTCACTGACGGTGTCTTTCACCTCGCGTGTGACGGATTCCGACTGCGCGAGACCGCGCTTGAGAAATTCAGGCACTGGAGTTGACTCCTTATCTGTTCGATGTCGGTCTATTTGATATCGGGCACCGGGGAATTTCCGTCGTCATATTCAGATGCTCACGATTCGTCCGACGCCAGTAGCGGGGACAGGTGGGCGACGCTGGCGCGTAGATCCGCCAGTGGATCCGTCGACGAGTCCGGTGGCCGATCTTGTTCGATGGTGGCCGTGCCGGAGAACCCGATCGACGACAGCGCCCCGATCACTCCACGAAAATCGACGACTCCCTCACCGATCGGACAGAAGATCCCGGCCGCGATCGCTTGCCAGAAATCCCACCCTTCTTCTCGGGCTTGCGCAAGGACACGCCCGTTGACGTCTTTGAAGTGCACGTGATCGATGCGGTCGGAGAAACGATCGATCGCCGACACCGGGTCGATTCCGGCATAAGCCAAGTGCCCCGTATCCAGACACATCCCCAGGCATTCGTGGTCCACGTCCGCGAACAGTGCCTCGACCTCGTCGAGGAACTCCACATTCGTGCCCGCGTGTTGGTGGAAAACCGCGCGCAAGCCGTTCTCACCGGCAATGGTGCCGATCTTCCTGACGCGTTCGAGATACCTTCGCCGAGAAGCATCATCCATTCGCGTGGCTGCGGCTGACCGACCGGCGGTGGCCACCCGCGTATCGGTCGGTTGGTCGACCAGGATCAAAAACTCGCCGTTCAACTCCCGCACCAGGCCGCTGGTGCGTCGTGCAACGTCGAGAACTTCATCTTCCCGTGCGTCATCGAAAATGGGTTGAAACATGAAGGTCCCCGCGGTCGATAGACCGCGGGATTCGAGTTCTGGTCCGAGAATCTGCGGGTCTTCGGGCAAGTAGCCGACCGGACCCAGTTCGAGAGTGTCGACACCGCTGGCCTCGATCTCGTCCAGCACCCGACTCCATGCAGGGTTACGTGGATTGTCGGCGAAATCCACTCCCCAAGTGGTCGGGGACGCAGCGAGACGAATGTTCGCAAGTGTCGTCATTTGGCCGTCCACCCTCCATCGACGAGGAGGCTCGTTCCGGTGGTGGAGTTCGCCAGATCACTCGCCAGAAATGCGACAGCGTTGGCCACGTCGCGTGTCGTTGCCATTCGTCCTTGAGGAATGCTCGACATTACGTACTCCCGCTGCTCGGGCGACGCGAGGTACTGCGCCGTCAACTCCGTCTCGACGAACGTTGGAGCGACCGCGTTCACCCGCCATCCCTCTGCAGCCAGTTCGACCGCCATCGCTTTCGTCATGCCTTCGACAGCGTGTTTGCTCGCGCAGTAGGCGACGCGATGGTGTGCACCCACGTGGCCCATCTGGGAGGTGATGTTGATGATGCACCCCGACGACGCCGTCGCGCGTCGGGCCCGAACAAAAGCACGCGACGCCCAGAAGACGCCGGAAACATTCGCTTCCATCATCGCGTCGTAGTCCGCTTCGGGGATGTCGGTGAAGGGTCCCGGTGAGTTCATGCCCGCAGCATTCACGAGTATGGATGCATCAGCCCATCCGTCGATGGCCTCGGTCAGGCCCGGACGATCGCGAAGATCGACAACAGCTGTTTCGACGCTGGGAGCGGCGTCTTGCACATCCGCAGCGATCCTCGCCAACCGCTCCAAGTCGCGCCCGATCATCCGAAGACCAGCGCCTCGTTCCGCCAATTCCTCACAGATGGCCGCGCCTATGCCACCGGTGGCGCCGACGACGATCGCCACCCGGCCCGCAAACCACTGCTCCCGAACGCGCACGTCCACTTCTTTCCGCTCTACCACTGTCCGCTGTACGACTCCCGACGAGGCGCGGGGCGCGACTACTCCCGCTGTGCGATCGTATCGGCCATCCGTGTTCCTAGTTGGGCTCTTGGCTTTCCATCAGGCAGCGTTGAGCCTCAATGAAGACTCCATCAAGCATGTCTTCGGTCAATCGTCCGGTGAAGGTGTTCTGCTGACTTGGGTGGTAACTGCCAAGGACCCTGATCGCTGCTGGATCGGTAACCGAAAAGGACGAGCCGTGACCGAAGGATGGGCGGGGACGAGGGATCGCGCAGCCGGCGTGGGCGAGTGCGTCGATCGTGGCCTGCCAGGCGATGCCACCGAGCGCGACCACGGCGCGAAGGTCGGGAAGGAGCAGTTCTGCTTCTCGCCGCAGCCACTGACGGCAGGTGTGCTTCTCTGCGGTTGTTGGCTTGTTGTCGGGTGGTGCGCAGTGCACGGCCGCGGTGATACGAACCTCTGCCAGGTGCTGTCCGTCGTCTCGATGCGTCGAGGTCGGCTGCGATGCCAGGCCGGTTCTGTGCAAAGAGGCATACAACCAGTCACCGCTGCGATCTCCGGTGAACATCCGGCCCGTGCGATTGGCGCCGTGGGCGCCGGGCGCGAGGCCGACGACCCAGATCCGAGGTCGCATGGAGCCGAATCCCGGCACCGGGCCGCCCCAGTAGACCTCATCGCGATAGGCGGCTCGCTTCTCGTGTGCTACTTGCGTGCACCACTGGCGCAGCCGCGGACATTCACCGCAGTCGATGACCTCTCGATCGAGTTCCTCGATCGAGGTGACCGACTCGATTCGACTAGCGAAGTCGCGAGTCAAGGAAGTCGATACTGCGTTGCCAGGCGAGCGCAGCGTTGTCGGCCTGATAGACATCCGGACGGTCGTCGTTGAAGAAGGCATGCACTGAGTTCGGGTAGTCGACGACGGTTACCTCGCCACCCGCAGCGAGGATTGCTGCGGCGTATTCGGCGATGCGAGGGCCGGCGTGGGCTTCGTCGGACTCCGCCTTATGCACCAGGGCGGCCTTACCGGCGTAGGCATCCCACTGCGGGTGGTAATCCGGCCAGGGCATGGCCGGATAGAACGCCACTGCAGACGACACCGCGCCGACGGTGGGGGCGAGCAGCGACAGCCCGCCACCCATACAGAAGCCGATGGAGCCGACGCTCGAACCCGCGACCTCCGGGCGGGAGAGCAGATAGTCGGCTCCCGCGGCAAGGTCGGCTGCCGCCGCGTCGACCTGGAGCCCCATCATCAGTTTCTCCGCCTCGTCGGGTTCGGTGGTTTCGATCCCGCGGTAGTGGTCCACTGCCATGGCGACGAAACCCGCCTCGGCCAGACGCTCCACGACCGATCGGATGTGGGGAACCAATCCCCACCATTCCTGAACCACGAGCACCCCCGGGCCGCGGCCACCGTCCGGAACGGCGAGGAATCCCTCGACCGGTGCCCCACTCACGTCCATCGAAACAACGGTCATGACGTCCTCCTCATCAACAGTCGCCGATACCACTCGGCGCTGTCCTTCACGGTTCGCTCCCCCGTCTCCGGATTCACCCGGATCATCCCGAATTTCTTCGTCCAACCGGATGCCCATTCGAGATTGTCGAGAAGACTCCAGGCGCTGTACCCGCGGACATCGATACCGTCGGCTCGAGCTTGCAGCACTTCACGGATGTGATCATGCAGATACCGCGTGCGAATCGGATCATGTATTCCGTCGGCGCTTGTTGCTTCCTCGACAGCGGCGCCGTTCTCGCACACGTAGATCGGTAGCCCCGGAAGGGCGTTGCTCACCTGCTCGAGTGCCATGCGAATTCCTGCCGGGTAGATCTCCCACCCCATGTCGGTGAATGGTGGTTGGGGATCAAAGGCGTGCTCGGGGGCACCGGGGAACATCGAGGCGTCCTGGCCGATCGCCTGGGAGCCCGCCTTATCTGCTGCCACGACTCGGTTGACCGAGTAGTAGTTCTCTCCGATCCAATCGATGGGCGTCGCGATCACGGCGAGGTCCTGGTCACGTACGAAGGACCAATCGGTTAGGTCTGCGCAACGACGTCGGATGTCCTCAGGGATGCCTCGACCTGCGAGCAAGTCCAGCCACAGGCGATTCTGGATGCCGTCGACATGAGCGGTGGCTTCCGCCGTTGTGGGATCAGAACCCAGGGTCGGGATGACGTTGAGGATGATTCCGATGCGACGAGCGCCCATCTCACGGAGCCGATCAGTAGCCAACCCGTGTCCCAGCATCAAGTGGTACGCGGCGGACAATGCGGCACCGCCATCGGTCCTTCCGGGAGCGAAGTAGCCGGCGGCGTATCCGAGGAAGGCCGGGCACCACGGCTCGTTCACCGTTGCCCATCGATCGATGCGATCAGCGAAGTGTTCTCCAAGAATCGTGGCGTACTCGGCAAAAGCCTCCGACGTACTCCGCGACGTCCACCCACCGGCCTGTTCGAGTTCAGATGGCGTGTCCCAGTGGAACAACGTGGCGAACGGTCGAATACCTCGGCTCAGCAAGCCGTCGACCAAACGGTCGTAGAAGTCCAACCCAGAGGAACTCGCTTTTCCTACGCCGCCGGGAATAACGCGGGGCCAACTGAACGTGAAACTGTAGGCGTCGACACCCATCCAGGCGAGAAGATCGAGATCCTCCTGCAGTCGGTGCACGTGATCGCATGCCGGGTCAGCAGTCGCCCCGTCGACGATTTTTCCCGGAATGTCGGCGAAGTCATCCCAGGTGCAGCGACCCCGTCCGACGCTGTCACCCTCAATCTGCCACGCGGACGTCGATACCCCCATTTCGAAATCCGGCGGCACGGTGAGCTCGTCCAGGTGCGATGCGCCTTCGCTGGTCACTACGGAACGCTAGCCCTTGACAGAGCCCGCGAGAAGACCACGCACGAAGAATCTTTGCAGCGCGAAGAAAACGATGAGCGGAACGATGATCGCGATGAACGCTCCAGCCGTGATCAGGTGTAGTTGTGCTCCGTAGGTTCCCTTGATGTTGGCCAGATAGGCCGTGACGGGTGCAACGTCGGGCGTACCTCCCGCGAAGGTCAACGCCACCAAAAGATCGTTCCACACCCACAAGAACTGGAAGATGGCGAAGGAAGCGATGGCCGGCACGGATAACGGTAGGACGATCTTGCGGAAGATCAGAAAGTGACTGGCGCCATCGACCCGTGCCGCTTCCATCAAGTCCCGCGGAAGCTGGGCGATGAAGTTGTGAATCAAGAAGGTCGCCAGCGGCAAGGCGAACATGGTGTGCGCAATCCATAGGGGGATATACGTGCCTGCCAGCAGCGACTGTTCCGACCCGGGTCGATTCAAATCCGGGAAAATCGGGATCGGACCGAGGTTCCAGCCGAGATTGAACATCTGCAGCAACGGGAGAAGTGACATCTGCAGGGGAATGACCTGGAGAGCGAAAATCGTGAAGAACACGACCGTCGACCACTTGAAGCGCACCCAGGCCAGTGCATAGGCGGCCATGCAGGCGATGGTCAGCGGGAAGATCGCGGCCGGGATGGCGATAGCGAAGGAGTTGAAGAAATACGGCGTAATGCCACTCGGAATGGTCGAACCACCCGTGATGACTTCCGAGTAGTTGCTCCAGGTAACAGCCGGGTTGGCGAAGAACGTCCACCAGCCCGAGTTCTGAGCATCCGCAGCCGGTCGGAGTGAGGTGATGAGTAGTCCAAGAGTGGGAATGGTCCACACGAAGGTCAGGAGTATGACAACGAAGGACGCCCAAGGGCTGCTCAACTTCCGACGGGCAGCCTGCGGAATCGACTCTTTCTCAAGCGGATCGACCTCGGGCAGCCTCGGTATCTCCTGTGCTTCCACGCTCATCGTGTGGCCTGGTCCTTCCTCAGTTGAACGACGTTGAAGATGATCAGCGGGATGACTGCGACGAACAGCACCACCGCCAACGCGCTTCCTCTACCTATGTCGAATTGAACGAAGGCCTGCGCGTACATCTCATTGGCAACGATTTGGGTTCCGTAGTTGCCGTTCGTCATAACGCGGACGATGTCGAAGATCTTCAGCACCGCAAACATGATCGTGGTGACCACGACGATCAACGTCGCCCGGATCATCGGGATGGTTACTTTCGAGAAGAGTCTCCAGCCGGTTGCGCCATCGAGCTCTGCGGCCTCGACGACGTCACCCGGGATGGCCTTGATCGCAGCGGAGAGGACCACCATGGCGAAGCCCACTTGAATCCACACCATGATGACCATGAGCAGGTAGTTGTTGAACGGTTGCCACAGCAACCATTTCGGTGGGTCATCGACGCCCAACCACATGACGATCTGGCTGAGCAGCCCTACCTGAGGCTTATCAGGAGCCCGGTACTCGTACACCAGACTCCAGATGATGGATGCGCCGACGAAAGAAATCGCCATCGGCATGAAGATCAACGACTTGGCTATGGCTTCGCGCCGCATTCGGTCTAGGAGGAGAGCGAGCGTCAATCCCAGTGCCGTCGCGGCGATTGGTGTGATGACGATCCACAGAATCGAGTTGACGATGATGTCAACCTGCGAATCGAAGATCCACTGATAGTTCGCCCAGCCGACAAACTCTTTGCCCGACGAGTTTTGAGTGCTAGCCCAGATGGTCCGGAAGGCCGGCACGATCAGGCCCATGATCAACAAGATCACGGCGGGGCCGAGGAAGATGACAATGGCAGCCGGCCTACTAAGTCGGCCCCGAAGGCGCGAGCCGATGAAGAAGAGAAGCGCGATCAGCAATCCAAAGACCGCGACGCCCAGGAATCCAGACCACAACTTTTCGAGTCCGGTGAGCAGCTCCTCCACCCGCGAAACCTCCCTTCCGCCGAAGCCTGCTGGTCGATAAACGCCGACTGCCGGGGCTCTAGGACGGTATACCCGTCCGGCCCCGGCAGTCAGCCGTTCACTGAAGTGTGGTCGTCAACTTTCTACGACGACGGCCACGCTGCGTCGATATCGGCGAGGACCTCAGCCGTTGGCTTGTCCTCGGCGAACCATGCAGTCATCTGAACCCATTCCTCGCCCGCACCGACAGCGGCCGGCATGAGGTCGGAGGCATCGAAGCGGAAGATGCCATTCGGGTCGGTCAGGTACTGCGCCGACAGCTGATCGATGGAATCAGCCGCGTAGGTGTCCAGCGGGACGCCGCTGTTCGCGGAGACCCAGGTACCCCGCGAGGCCTTGCTCGTATGGAACTCCGGGCTGGCCATGTAGGTCTGCACCGCCTGAACTTCCGGACGGTCCGCGAAGGCCGCTACGAACTCGCCACCGCCGACAACGGGCTGCGGGAAGTCGGAGCTGATCTCCGGCAGGTAGAACGCGTAGGCGGTGCCGTCGGGACCGACCGTGGCGCTCTCATCGAAGTTGCCCCAGAAGTTGGCGTAGAAGGACGCCTGCTGCAGCATGCCGCACTCGCCCGTCACAATGCCTGCACCGGCATCCTGGAACGGTGTCAGCGCGATCGTCTGCACGTCTCCGTAGCCACCATTGACATACTCGGGGTTCTTCATCCAGCCAGCGATGACGTCCATCGCGGCTTCCACCTCGGGCGAGGCGAAGTCAAGGTCGCCTGCGACCCACTGGTCGTACACGTCGCCGCCGTACAGACGCAGCATGACCTGCTCCAGCCAGTCAGTGGCCGGCCAACCGGTGGCGCCACCCGACTCCAGGCCACCACACCACGGCTTGATGCCGTCGGCAACCATCTGATCTGACAGGGCCCACAACTCATCCCACGTGGTCGGAACGGTGTAGCCGTTGTCCGCGAAGACCTGGGGCGAATACCACACGAACGACTTCATGTTCGACCCCAACGGGGCGGCGTAGAAGGTGCCGTCGATAGTGCCGTAGCCCTTCCATGCCGGGTTCCAGTACTCGTCGACGAGAGCTTCGGTCGACGCAGGTGCCGGCACGGGTCCGCCGTCAGCGACGAGCTTGGCCAGCAGACCGGGCTGCGGAATCCAGGCGATGTCGGGAGCATTGCCACCGGCGATACGCGTCGGAAGCTGCGCTTCAAACTGGTCGCTTGCCTCGTACACAATGTCGATGCCCGTGCACTCTTCGAACTCTGCCCACGACTCTTCGAACAGTTGCTGCTCGGGGGGAAGGATCGATGTGAAGACATTCACCGTGGCGCCTTCGTTGCCCATGTAGTCGGCGTAGGCGTCGCACGCCCCACCCATGGCGTCGTCGCCGTCGTCGGCGGCCGCCTCTTCTTCTTCGCTTCCGGTGTCCTCAGCCGTGGTCTCCTCGGCTGCGGCCTCCTCACCGGCACTATCGCTCGCAGAATCGTCGCTTCCCCCGCATGCAGCGAGCAGCAGTCCCGCTGCCACTCCACCCGCGAGGAGCGCCATTCCACGACGCCGCTTGATTGCGGTCATGGATTCTCCTTGCCTAAAACGACGCCGAGGGAGATCCCCGACGTAAACGCGTTCATAGTGACCCGAGTGATGCCCGTAAGCAACATGAAACAGTGAAACGTCAGCGTGCAACAGGTCACGATTCTGCAAATTGACGACGCCAAATAGGGAGAAGACCGACATCTACGGCAAGCGCCATTGCCACGTGTCATGTGAACGCTTACACGATGACGGATTCGGTCACCGTGCAAGTGGTGGTCGTCATGTGCACAACGACTCCCCCACCGCGCGTTGCGCGATACCCTCAGCCCACAATTTCATCAGCACCACCTTTCTTCTTACAACGGATCGTCCGGCACGTTCCTGCCGGTGAGAGGACTTGTCATGAGTCAACCTGTACGTTTCGACGACGTCTCGCTCGTCTACCCCGGGTCTACAGACCCGGCCGTCTCCCACCTTGACCTGGAAATAGACCAGGGAGAATTCCTCGTCCTTGTTGGGCCTTCCGGCTGCGGGAAGTCAACGTCTCTTCGCATGGTGGCTGGCCTTGAGCCGATCAGCGCGGGCAGCATCTTCATCGGCGACCGCAACGTCACGAACGTCGCAGCCAAAGACCGCGACATCGCCATGGTTTTCCAGAACTACGCCCTCTACCCACACATGTCGGTAGCGGAAAACATGGCATTTGCCCTGAAGATTCAAAAGGCGAGCAAGGCTGAGATCGACCGGCGTGTCAAAGAAGCAGCATCTCTCCTGGATCTCACCGACTACCTCGATCGCAAACCCAAAGCGCTTTCCGGGGGCCAGCGTCAGCGTGTGGCCATGGGACGGGCCATCGTTCGTGAACCCCAGGTGTTCCTGATGGATGAGCCTCTATCCAATCTGGACGCGAAGCTGCGCGTGCAGACCCGCACCCAAATTGCAGCGCTGCAACGTCGCCTCGGAACAACAACCATCTATGTCACGCACGACCAAGTAGAAGCCATGACGATGGGTGATCGCGTCGCGGTACTCAAGGATGGGGTTCTGCAACAGGTGGCTGCACCGCGTTCTCTATACGACGAGCCGACCAACGCTTTCGTCGCGACGTTCATCGGTTCGCCCTCCATGAACATGATTCCCGTTGCGCTCAGTGAGGCCGGGGCGTCGATGGGTGACCACACGGTTCCCATCGAGCCCGACCGGCGTCAGAAAGTTCGCACTGCCACCGCGCTGCTCGGAGTGCGTCCTGAAGATCTGCACCTGACCGACCATGGTGCATCGATGACGGTCACGTTGGTGGAGGAGCTTGGGGCTGACACGTTCGTCTACGGCGAGATGGTCGGCGCCGACGGGGAAACGATCAGCCTCGTCGCCCGCGATCGGTCGCATCAAGCTCCACACATCGGCGGCACCGTGAATGTTGTCCCCGAACGCACCTACCTATTCCAGATGGACGGCGATCAAGATCGGATCGTCTAGCCGACTGGGCTGCTCACGAGGTCTGAAGCCACACCGTCGTATTCGGGCCGACCTCCACACCCGCGCCACCCGCGACCACCGGCCCCGATGCCACAAGGATGCTTCCTGCCACCGGAGACGGCATCCACTGATCCGAGGTGTTCGCGACAACGACGACGTCGGCGCCTCGCCGGAAGACGACCAACTCGTCATCGTCGACGGACCAGAACTCGATTTCCTCGCTCGCCAAACTCGGATGAGACCTCCGCAGAGCCAAACTCGAGCGATACAGATTCAGCATGCTGTCGGGGTCGTCCCCTTCGGCCTCCACCGTCGACGACCCCCAATGCTCCGGCTGGGGCAACCACAACGGAACATCAGCCCGGTCGGTGAAGCCGTAGGGCGGCTGCGTTCCCGACCACGGCAGGGGAACCCGGCCGCCATCGCGCCCCTTCTCCTGCCCGGCAGACCGAAACCACACCGGGTCTTGTCGAGCGGAGTCGGGCACCTCCACATCACAGAGCCCCAGTTCTTCACCCTGATACACGTAAACCGACCCTGGTAGCGCATGGGCGATGAGCGCCAGAGCGCGAGCCCGCGCCCGACCCTCCGGTCCGTCGCCCAGTCTGGTCACCACCCGTGGTGAGTCGTGGTTGCTCAAGGCCCACGTTGGCGGCGCACCAACCGCGGATACCGCATCGATCCCATGCCGAATGGCGTCGCGGATCAATTTCGCGTCCCACGCGACGACGAGAAAATCAAAGCCGAAGATCTGATGCAAAGTATCCGGAGCCACGTATCGCGAGGCACGCTCCGGAGCCACCCACGCCTCGACAACAGCCATCTTGTCGTTGCCGTAGGACT
>WLWF01000402.1_pt1 | contig 42113 bp, 49 predicted proteins | sample 6718331 | NCBI WGS metagenome assembly WLWF01 (sample SAMN12718692, study PRJNA515312) | sponge metagenome | isolation source: marine sponge | host: Mycale hentscheli | place: New Zealand: South Island, Marlborough, Capsize Point | collected 2003-05-01 | reverse complement strand
TAGCGCCACTAGAAGGCGCAACAGTGCCCCCAGTGGTGTCTGCATAGGATCTAGTAGCTACTTCGGTGATGTCGCCTAGCTTACGGGCGTCGGTGCCACTTAGTGAGCCACCACTGCCTCCACTACCACCTCCTGAGGGGATGTTGTCAATATTTGTCCTAAGCTCCTCTAGGGCCCCTTCTAGGGTTGTAGAGGTTAGGGCAGTAGGTGTTCGCATTACATCTACTGAAGGGACACGATACTTTTCCGACAGGGTAAAGGTGTCGGAAGTAGTAGTCGACGTCTGGAGACGAGCAGTGACACCGGTCGCAAGAGTAAGAGTCACGACCGTAAGGTAGCGGTCCTTGCCCGAGGAGAAGCTGGTCTGCTTGGTTAACCCCTCCAAGGGGCACTCGTTTACTAATGTCCCGTCCGCTGCGTACTCTCGGATAGAGAGGTTGGCAAGGGAGGTGTCGGTAGGTACCTCGAAGAGTACACGTCCTGCTGGACCACCCGTCGATGTCGAAGTCAACGTGCTAGTGAACGTCGGAGTTCCTGAGCTTGGGTTGAAGGCCAGCGTACCACCCGTAAGGTTCGTATACGATACAGTAGTACCTTCCGTTACATCCCCTAGCTTACGGAAGTTGGTAGGGGCTAGTGCGTTGTCAACAAGATCGGTGACAACTTGCGCAGGTACCCTATACTCTTGGGACAGGGTGAAGGTTGTTGGGATGTTGTCCCGACGCGCTATGAATAGTGTTTGTCCGGGTGCAACGGGAATCGAGGGGTTAACGTCTCCCTCGTAATCGTACATGTGTAGACGCCTGGTGTTTTGGAAAGTACCAAAAGGCTGCCTGCTAACCACCTCGCCGTCGGCTCTCCTGACTCGCCACTCAAGAAGACCCAGGTCCGTTTCCATGGGTACGTCCCACAGGCGCGCAGCCGCCATTCTGAATGTACTACTGGTAGAACCGTTAGTGTACGAAGGTTGCTGACGTGCGCTGTAAAAACGATTGATCGTAAACTGGGGAGAAAAACCGATCGAACCTATCATGGTATCATAAGTGGTCGCGGAGACCTCTGTGATACCACCAAGCTTACTCGTCTGGCTAGCGCTCAGCATCGCATCGGCCCCTTTAGGACCAGTGGCTCCGTCGGTGCCCGTAAGGCGGAACGGTTCACTCCATGTCGTAACGGTACCGGCGGGGGTAGCCCTGTTAAATACTGGATTGACCGCCCACAGTGTACCATCTCCCGATGGGACAGCAAGACTCCAGGTAGAGGCGTCGGTACCGCTTAGGGCACCGGTTGAAGCTGTCCAGGTTAACTGGGTAGGCCTGGTTGGAGTGACTTGTTGTGCACCGGCCGCTCCACCGCCGCTGCTCTCCGGAACGAGTTGGTACGATGGAGGTGCGGGAAACCCGGTATCACCATCGGCCCCGGCGTCTCCTGCGTCTCCTTTAGGCCCAGTTAGCCGGAAGGGGAGACCCCACGCGGTAATGGTGGTAGCAGAACCCGATGGGTCGAATTCAGCGTTGGTCTCCCAAACTGGTTCACCTGCACCTTGAGGGATAGTGGTGGACCAGCCAGCTGCGCCCGTGCCTGAGAGGACACCGGTTGAAGCTGTCCAGGTAAGATTAGTAGGACGTAATACATCGTTAGCACTACGACGGTACAGGCGCACCGTGTATACACCCTGCTCCCCCTGACTACCTTGAGGGCCGGCGGGTCCTGTAGAACCTGCTTGGAACGATGGGCTCCAGGTACTGATTTCTGTGGCGCTAGCGGCCGGGTCGAATGTAGCGGTGGCTTCCCATACATCGCCTAGGCCATCGCCCGGTACGGTCAAGGACCAAGTTACCGGAGACCCGGTATTGGTAAGGCGTGCCGCGTTACCCCCAGAAGCGGGTACCCAGACGACATTAGTGGGCGCCGGGGTACTCACGCTACGGGTGTAGATGCGTACAATGTACGCCCCCTGTGCACCCTGTTCACCCCGGGCTCCCTTTTCGGGAACAGGAAGGTTCACAACGCCTGAGGCGGGGATACGGTACTTTTCCGACAGGGTAAAGGTGTCGGAAGTAGTAGTCGAAGCCTGGATACGGATAGAGTTACCAGCTATAATACTCATCTCCGCGTTCGTGAGGTAGCGGTCCTTGCCCGTATTGAATCTGGTCTGCTTGGCTAACCCTCGGAAGTTATCGAGCGAGTTTACCAATGTCCCGGATGGGTTGTACTGTCGGATAGAGAGCCTGGCAAGGGAGGTGCCAGTCGGTACCTCGAAGTACATTCGTGCTAAGCGAGTACTTGTCGGTATAAACGGGGAAGTCAATGTGGGGGTTTCAGTACCTTCGCGGTGGTCCACTAGACCACCCGGCAGGTCCGCATACGTTACAGTAGTACCTTCCGTCACATCAGCCAGCTTACGGGCGTTGGTGCCGGTAAGTGCGTTTTCAGCAAGGTCGGTAACAACTTCCGCAGGTACCCTGTACTTATCGGACAGGGTGAAGGTTTCTGGTATGGTGTCCCGACGTGCTAGGTACAGTGTTGTGCCGGCTTGGAGGACAATCGTGGGGTTTAGAGTTGCCGTGTAATCGTACGCCTGGAGACCCTCGGTGCTTTGGAAATCAACGATGGCCTGCGTGTGACGTATACGTCCGTCGTTTCTCCTGACTCTCCACTCGAGGTGACTCAGGTCCAATTCCTCGGGTACGGACCATAGCCGCACAGCCGCTATGGATACCGCCTGGGAGGGGGCCGTGAACGTCTGTACCGCGTTGGTGGTGAAAACCTTATCGGTTGTAAGATTGTGAGTAAAACGGATCTGACTTATCAGAGTATCGTAGGTAGTCGAAGAGACCGCTGTGATGCTACTAAGCTTGCGCTCCTGTTCCGTAGTGAGGCCTGTAGGTGTGCTGGGCAGAGCTGTGATCTCGGCCTGGAGCTCATCGAGGGCCGCCTGGACGTTGTTAGCCGCTAGGCTGCCTGAAGGTACACTAGGGACCTCGGAGGCTGTAGTAGGTACGTCAGCCAGCTGTACACGACCCCATGTGGTAATAGGGGTGGTAGGGCTAGCCGGGTCATGAGAGGCACTTACACGCCATGTTCGGTCACTGCCTGTAGGACGGGTCAGAGACCAGCCTGAGGCATTAGCACCACTTAGGACACCATTGGTCCAGGTGACGTCAGTGGGGGAGTCGGGCTTGGCGGCCACCATCCGATATAGGTTTACCTGGTAGAGGCCCTGTGGGCCTTGTGCGCCAGCAGGTCCCTGGACACCAGCAGGTCCCTGAGATCCGGCCTGGAAAGGCACGCTCCAGTCGCCCGAGGTGATGTTGGTATCGTTAGCCGGGTCGAAAGTGGCCTCCGACTCCCAAAGAGAATCAGTTCCAGCAGGGATCGTCAAGGACCAGCCTACGCTATTGTTTGTGAGAGCGTTACCCGGAGACCATGTTACCACGGGAGTATCAGGGGTGTTTGCGCTCCGGAGGTATATTTGCACCATGTAGGAGCCCTGAGGGCCTTGTGCACCATCCTGTCCATCCGCTCCAGGGTTACCCCTTGGGCCTTGGGGACCTGCTGGGCCGGGTCCACCGGTTCCGGTGCCGGTTCCTGTGCTGGTACCTGTGCGGTAGCCATGGTAGTCTACCGAGAACTTGTTCTTGTCCTCAAATTGAACGTCGAAATCTTTCTTAGTCATGTCTGAATTCCTTAATTAGTTTTACACCAGATCGAGTTTACGAGGTAAACTTAGATCTCCGTATGATTAATACAAAACGGCTCACCCTGCTGGTCGTACCAGAGGCTCCGGGAGCACCATCTGAATAGCGTACGTATACAACGCACACGGGTACGTCAGCGGTTATGTCTGCGGCGACATCCACTTCGTATAGGTCAGATGGGAGAGTGAGAGTGAAGAGCCCGTTGGGGGCATCTGTGATGGCTACCGTTGCGGCGCCAAGGGACCCGGCATCATAGCCAGGGTCGCCCGTCTCGAATAGGTCCAGGGCGGACACCATCGTAGAACGACGGGATGTGCTCACAGTAGCACGGTAGAATTCAGTCATGGCCTCGAGGGTGAAGCCAGTGATGTTCAGGGCAGCACCTTGGCTGTCCCTTAAGGTTCCTTGGAGCAGACGCTGTTCGCCTTGGAGGATTTCCAAAGCAACTACATTGTCGGCACCACCGATGAACCTTTCGATTCCGGAAATACGCATATAAGTCTCCTAGAGGAGGTTACACCTACTAAGGTAGGTTTGGGTGTGTGATGTAAAACTTCATTCACCCTAATACGGGTATTTCCAGGTATAGCTATAAATAAAACTTCTTATACAACTTAATAAATACTGATAAGATCCTTCTAGTATTTAGTCTTTAAGGTTGATGGGCCAGGCCCTCCATGAAATTGACCGGGGGTGCGACGACTTCCTCGCTTAGCGTCTCCCACTGGTAAGTTACTCCGGTAGCCATCTCGCCTACTGTATGACGGGCGTGGTGCCATACGTCACCTCTAGCGTGCCGCTGCTGACCATCTAAAGGGCGCCCTTCTTTTGTATGCAGGTGTCTGACCTGGATCGCCTCCTGGGACACCTCGTAGTCACACACGGAATCTGCGCCGCCCAAGGTACCTTGGAGCGCGAAGGCCAGGTCACGCATGGGCGTGTACCAGCCCTTGCCTCGGTGGGCGGGGCCCACGATGTGGATGTAATCGGAACCCGCGAGGGCGTCTCCTTCCATGTAGAACTTGCAGGAGATAATGCCGTAGGCCACGCCATCCGCTTCAGCCACAAAGGAGGGGGAGTGATCTCCCTCTAAGAACCCGGTGTCCTTATCAAAATCAGACCAGAACTGGCGAGTTGCCGCCACCATTGTGGAGAACAGGGCGTCTCGGCCCTGGGATTCCCGGATGTCGATGTTGGCGCTGTCCACGCACAAGTCGAACAGGGCCCTATCTTCCAGGTCCATCGGCCTCAACATGAAGTCGATGCCGTCCCTGGGCAGGTATGTCTTTAAGATTTCCATGTATTCACTTTCCTATTCCGTCGCCGATACCTACGTTGACTAGCGCCACCGTCCAGCTTCCCCTTGCGGTGGAGACGTCCAATGAGGTAACGGTCCGTCTTCGGCCCCCTGCCTGTGGGGCAGATACGGTGAAGCCGCTGCCAGCGACTGAAGTCCAGCTCTGGGTGTAGGTGCGCGCGGCCCCCGCGGTCCCAGTGACGGTGACCGTAGAGCGGACCAACCGGCTTGTTACGCCGTTGGACGCCCTGGCCTCGAACGTCCTAGTCTCGGTGTGGACTGATCCGCCGGGGGGCCGTTTCTGGACGACGAGGGTCCCATTGAGTCCTGTGAAGGTCCAGCCGGCGGTTCCGCGGGCACCAGTGGCACCGCGGGGACCGGGGGTACCCGTGAATGCCGCAAACGTGAGACTCACGGTGGAGGATGGCGCCGACAGTGCGTTCTGGGATGACCTGGCCCGAACCCTGAAGCTCAGTGTCTGGGCAGCAGAGCCTACGAGGAGCGTGACAAAGTTGCCCCCGTGGGAGACCGTTGAGGCCGTTGTAAAGTTGCCTGTCCCGACTCGCCTCTCAACGACGTAGGAGTCTACGGTGATGTCCTCCTGGGGGTTGGGATTCCAGCTTAGGGTGACCGTGCGGTCTGTGGTGTTGCTGGTGGCCGTTAGGTTGATGGGCGGCAGAATACTCGTGGGTACGCCTCCCAGGTCGACAACCCTGACGAAGCCCGTGGGATTCCAACCGTAGTCGTCCTTGTCGAACTCGATGGCCGAGATCGTGACGTTCAGGTTGTCTCTGACGCGGGTCTCTGCAACCCGAACATACTTGTCCACCCCGGCCAGCTCATCCACCAGACGTATGACATCGCCCGGCTCGTATAAGAACCCAGAGGGTCGTGTCTCGAATACGTAGAAGGGCCTTCGGCTGGCGAGGATGGTGTTGCAGGCCCAGCTGTTGGCATGGTACTCGTCCACGAGGCCTGGCACCCTAATCTTCCTGCCTAGGCGGCGGTTCTGGTCTTCCGCCCGGAGAATGGTGTACAGGCTGAGGGGGTCCGTAGCGGGCTCGGGGAAAGTCAGAGCGTCTGAGGAGAAGTCCTTGTTGATGTTGTTGAACTCGATGTCAAGCTGGTTCAGCCGCTCGGTAGTGTCCGGGTAGTTGACCTCGACGGCGGAGACCAGGTCGTCTTCGGTGACTGTGCCGACCGACTGTGCGGCCTCTGCCGTCAGGCTGTCCGGGACCACGACCTTCCACTTGCCAGCCGTTGTACGGAAGATCTCTCCTCCCGGGATCACGCCTAAGATGAGGGTGAGGTTGTCCTGCCAATCCCTATCCGTGTTGATCGGTCCGTTAAACTCGTACCGAAGAACGTCCCGACTGAGGACAGACGCGGGCCAGCTACCCTTGTTGTCCTGCCAACCAGTGCGACCGGAGAGCCCCAGGGCCGCGAAGGCGCCTCCGTAGGTGTCCAGGCCGCTTCCCTGCCAAAACCCCGCCTCATTAATGAAGGCGTAGGGGAAGGTCAGGGCTGGGGTAAAGGCGGTCCCTGTAACACCTGTGCGGCTCTGGACGACCTGCCCGGCTATCTGTGCCGCCTCGTAGAAGGCTTCCTTGTCGACGTCGTCGTCCCAGGACCAGTTGGGGCCGAAGTCGTTAAGCATGTAGTCTAGTAAGACCAGGACCGCGTTAGTCGAGAACGCGGCGGTGCCTAAGGAATAGGTGTAGCTGCCTGGAGAGCCCGACCGGTTAATGGGGCGGACGGTCTTACCCTGGCAGAAGAAGATGGGTATTGGGGGCCCAGAGTACTGTGGATCCTGTCGATTGAGCTTGTGCACCGTTGTGGCGTACGTCAGCCCGCTGAAGGTGGCCGTCCCTCGGTCGGCGAGGAAGTGGGCAGCGGCGGTAGATGCCGTGCCATGCCGCACCTCTCCCCAAGAAGATCCAGTGATGTACTGGGCATTTGGCCTCTGCTCGTCGGTCCACATCTCTCTGACCCGAAGCCCCTCTCCCACTGACAAGACGTGCTGCTGGCAGAGGTAGGTGTTGCGAGCCCCGCTGTTGTTGTTGTTCACCAGGCGTCCGACCCGGGGTAGACTAGCTAAGCTGGCGTAGGAGGCGGACGTGTTGAAGGTCGAAGCCGCCCCTGTCCACACGGGGATGCCGGTGGTGGCCGTGTACCCGTAGAGGGCGGGTATGGGCTCGGCTGAGTTGTTGGACCGGACTTCCTGTCCTAGGGAGGCATCCCGTCGACGGGCGGCTTTCCTCTTGGCCTTCTTTCTCCTCTGGTAGGAACTGACGGCGCTTACGAACGCAATGACTCCTGCTGCTACGCCCATTATTTCTTACCCCACTTGATGCTGGCTCGGTTGGCCGCGTCATGGACGTACTTAAAGGCCGTGTCGGTCGCTGAAAAGGCCTTCTGACTTTTGTCTGTAGCCAGGCGTGGACTGTTGGCGTCCAGTTGGGAGAGCTGCCCTGTGAAGGACACCAGGGTGACCAGGGTGCCGTCTTCCTCTCGGGAGATGATGGCGCTGCTCAAGCCCCGGTATCCCTCAATGAGGTCCGTTAGGCCCCCGCTGTCTGTCAGGAAGGTTACCCCTACGGTCATAGGGATCCCGCTCTTTCCGGCGAACTTGTCCCGAATCACGTGGTCGGCGTCTAGGAAGGCCACCGTATAGGTGTCCCTATCCACGTCCGTGTGGGACTGAGGGGCCGAGAGAGCCCGTAGTCTATCGGAGGACACGTATGTCCGCCCACCCACCGTGATGTCCCGGGGGGCTTCTGTAAGGCGCATGATATCTGAAGAGGAGAAGCTGATCTCTAGGCAGGAGACGGCCGTAAAACTGTACGACCTCAACTCCGATCTAACGGCCGAACCTACATCAAGCATACTCTCTTCTCCATAGCTCTATAATTTTATCTTTCTTTTGATCGTCCAAGATCCAGGTGTTCTTAAAGAACTTAAACCCCATCAGGGCGAGGAACTTCTGGTGCTTGGTATCGCCGCATGTGCAAAACGCGTAGGCGGTCTCATCTTTCTTATCGGCGTGCAGTCGGGCAATGGTGTCCCGGCACCGCTTCAGGACCGAAGGGGCCGTCTTGTGGATCTCACAGTGACACACGGCGTACCCCCGGCTTCTCTCCAAGGAGATGGAGATGTCCTTGTCCTCGTACAGGAGGTCTCCCCTCATCAAATCGCTTCCACCAGTGCGACGTTAGATCGCTGTAATATACCATTTGTGTACTGGAGGCCTTCCTGGCCATTCTGTGCGTAGTACACTCGGATCTGGGGTGAAAAGGACACAGCGGCTGAGGCTGCGACGTTGGCCACTAGGGCGGGGAAGACCGTCAGGGTCCTGCGGTTGGGTGCCGTCAAGGCGGTTGCCGCCACGATCTGGTGCAGCTTAGTGCTCCCTGCGAAGGTGATAAACCTTCCCAGGTTGGCCGGGAATGTAGAGGAGGCATTCACGTGAATGGTGGTAGCCCCCGCTAGGGCGGCGAGCCTGGCGGAAACGGTGACTCCCACGTCCTCTGTGCCAAGGTGCTGCGGCATTAGGGTGTTGAAAGGGGTGTGTTGCCCATGAGACGCCCTATGGACGGCCAGGAGGGCGGTTTCCCCACCACTGCCTCCAAGACGTGTGGGCTCAAGGCCAATCTCTAAGGCCCACCTCTGGGTCCCTCTAGACACGGCCTGGACCTTTAGGGAGAGGGAGTCAGAACGGAAGACACGCTCCTCGCTCTCTATGCTGAGGGGGGTGGTGTAGCTCAGCCCTGTGTTGGCGAATGTCATGTTATCACCCCGCGCTCAAGTAGGAAGGACTCAACGGACTGGTTGATCTGCGTGGCGCTCGCGCGTATGGCCCTCTGTGTGGCCTCAGTCACGTCCCCAGTGGTCTGGAAGGTCAGGTTGAGGTTAACGGACTGGGGCTCTCTGCTGCCCATGCGCTGCTGCTCAGGTGTGGAGATACGCTCCCCACCGTGCACCAGAGCTAGCTGCGGAGCCCCGACTGGGCCTGGTACCACGCCGCCAGTAGCGAAGCCCAGGAGGCCGCTGAAGAAGCTGGCGATGCCACCCCCTCCTCCTCCGCCCGTGAGGCTGCTGAACAGGTTGCTGATGGTGGAGGCCAGGGTGTCGAAGAGGGCGTCCAGCCCCCGGCCGAACGCTCCCTCACCACTGAACGTGTCCACTAGGCGGCCTAGGAGGGCCTGCCGGAGCCCGGAGAAGTCGCCGCTCTCGATGCCCTGGATGAATGTGGTCTGAAGTGTATTGGAGAATACTGACGCGGCCCTATCGACCTCCTCGGAGACCTCGCGACTAACCCCCGAAGAGGCGTTCCCTTGGGTGTCTCGGGCGACGTCGGATACCTCTCCTGTGGCGGCGAATCGAGAACTGGGGGTCGCGTTCGCGGCTGCCACGATACGATCCACTCCGATGTTCCAGGTCTCGGCGAGCTCTCGAAATCCTTGAGTTCTGCCCGCGGCGAGCTCAGCTTGGCGGGCGTTGTTGCGGGCCAGCACGTTCTGAAGGTCCGCCTGGGACTCAGCCCCAAAGGACGGCGTGGCGATCTCGGATACCTCTCCGATGCTTATCCCCGAGATGGCAGATAGACGGGACGAGGTCCGGTTCAGCAACGATATGAGCGTGTTAACCTGGCTGGTAAGGAAGCTTATAACCTGATTGAGATTCGTGATCAAGCCGGAGGCGAACGACCCCGCAAAGTTCTGCGCCGAAAGGAAGGCCGACTCTCCTAGACTCACAAAGGAGTTCCAGAAGGTCTGAGCCGCCGTGATGATCAGCGAAAAGTAGCCCCTCAACACCTGTACATAAACCCGGATCCCGGTTGCGGCGCCGCGGATGCCGGTGCCTAGGCCCTCCCCGATGGCGGTGGCCAGCCCCCGGGCGTCGTCGGTCGCGCTTATCAGGGAGTCACCGACGTCAGATAGGGCGACTACGACCTCATTCTGTATGAGGGTTGCCAACTGCCCGAAGGTGGGGGCGAGTTGTTCGAACTGCCTATTGATTTCAGGGGCGATGTTCAGGGCTACGCGGGCTAGTGTCTCTGAGGTGAGCTCCCCGGCGGCTCCCATTTCCCTGAGGGCGCCTACCCCGACCCCCAGATCTCTTGCCAACGCCTGGGCGAAGAAGCTGTTGTTCTCGAGGATAGACCGGAGCTCGTCACCCGCCAACCTGCCAGAAGCAAGCGCCTGGCCGAACTGCAAGGATGCGGCCGCGGCCTCTTGGGTGCTGGCGCCGGACAGGGCCAGGGACTCCTGGAAGGCCTGTGTGATCCTAAGGGCCTCTCTCTGCGAGAGCCCCAGGTCTCGAGTAGACCTCAATATGCGGGCGTATAGCCCACCCGTGGCCTCAAGGCTAGACCGCGTCTGTTGGGAGAGGTCCGCCACCGCCCGGAGGCTGACGGCCACCTGGTTGGCACCAAGACCAGCAGACTGGAGTTGGTTGGCTATGTTTGTTACGGTGTCGCTGGCGGTGGCCAGGGCCTGGACGAAACGTCTGGCTGTCCTAACAGAGAAGTATGCCGCAAGAGCCCGTTGGCCTCTCCGGGCCATGGTGGTTGTCTGGCCGACCTCTGAGTTTAGGCGTCGGACGTTCCTCTCGGCGTCCCGAGTGTCCGCATCATACCGGATAGTAATGGCCATCTTAGTCCTTAATCTAGTTCAGATAATTCAGCACCCGGAATATTCCGCACGATTGCCTGTTCGATGAATCTTGTAGGGGCCTGTTTGGAGTGGCCCTGGTTGAGTGGCTGGATATAAGCCACGCCATTGGCGAACCAGATAGATCCTGGCGCCTGTCTCTGATAGAGGCTCTGGGCTCCCCCATTTCCCTCGTCCCGGATCACCGGGGTGTCCCAGGACACCGTCCAGCTGTTCCTGGCCCGTCCTGTGTCTACTGGGGTAGTCCGCACCAAGTCTCCGTAAGTAGACAAGGCTGTAGATCTCAATTCAGTTGCGACCTGACGATCCATCTCTTCCTCAGCTTCTTTCAAGGTCGCCCTTACTCCGGTGATACGTATGCTCATGTGTTATCCATTTTAAGAATCTCTTCACCTGAAGATAACGCCTTGCTTCGGACAAAATTAATAAAAGGGTCCTTATCAATATATGCTATACGGGCTGAATCGGATTGTTGGGTTTCTTCCATGATCGTGGACAAACTGGGGAAAAGTTCTTCCATCTTCGGGAGCTTCTCTGCCATGCTGGTCATCTGGATCTGTCTGTAGGACCTGATGTCATCATACATCCCAGGAGGACGCCTTGTTTGGTATTCGACGAGAACGCGAAACTCGGCTGCGTCCATATCCATTATTTCTCGGGGCCTGAGCCCCCAGCGTTCAGCTATTTCTAGCATGAACAGGTCCTCGTCGTTTAGGGGTTTCCCGCCTTCTTACCAATAATTTCCTCAATGAGAGCGCTTAGCTCCTCTATGGGAAACTCTTCGAAGTCCTCTGCGGTCATGTCTTCTGCACCCACTACGAAACGTCTAAGAGTGTCGTAAACAAACTGCATGCTCTCTTCAGTGTCTTCCTCAAAGTTGATATCCTTGGTAGCTTCCTGAACATCTTTTAGGTTCCTGATAGTCGTTTTACGAACGTCTATGAAACCTCCCATGAAAGGTACTTCCCGTACCATCTGTTCTTCTGTAAGCAAGTGCTTCATGAATTTAATCTCCAAATAGTTCTGGGTTATGTGCTCTGAAATCTTCGTTGATCTTTTTCCAACGATTTAAAATATCTAATGTTTGGAGAATCTCTTCTCCAGCGTCCGGCCGGTCGGCCAAACGGCTTGCTGTTATCGTTATGGATCGGTCAAAATCCTTAATGATATTTTCGTAAGTAATTGTGGATACAAACTGTTTATCAAAAGGCTTATTTCGATGTTCCATGAAATTACCTCCATTGTTAAAAATAGAAGGAGGGGTGTTGACCCCTCCTGGGTTACACCAATTATGACGTCGTAAATGGGCCGAAGAAGTCTGACTGAAGGGTCAGGGTCAATGCAGCCTGGGTGCTATCTGAAAGTGATGGTGTTACTTCGAAAGAAGCGAACTGAGCCGCGAAGGCGAACATAGACAGGGTGTCGTCGCCGTCAGGGGTAGCTGGGAGTGCTTTCGGGGCTAGTCGTAGAAGGAACGTGTAAGTGTCACTATCTCCTTTCACCAAGTCGTGGATGGCCATATGGTCTGACGGAACGTAGTTCAGGTTGAACGTCAAGTCAGACGGGTCAGATTGACCTTGAATCTGCTGGGAGACGGCCTGACCATAAACAGGAACGTTTACGACGTTAGCTGGCGTACCAAAAGCGGGGAAATCCCGGATATTACTGATTGCTTTGTAGGCTACCGGTGTAGTGTCCGTGGACATAAGAGCTTCAAGATTAGTGTACGTGGGTACACTTGGAAGAGAATTCTTCACGTACCGAAGGTCCGAGAAAATTGATGCACTGATTGAAGAAATATGTGGCATGATTAAAACCTCTATATATGTTATGTAGAAAAAAAGTCGAAAAGGAAATTTACTCTGTAAAGATTAGTATCAGCTACGTCAATACCGGCTACTTCTATACGACTCTGCGACGTCTGTGTACGGCCTATTAGCTTACGAGAGAGCAAACCCTCTAGCAGGTCACATAGTTCCGCAGCACGTACAGAACCAAATCCAGCTGGTGTATATACGCTAACTTCAACGAAACCTCTGTAGATAGGTTCTACGTACATTTCGTCTCGACTATTAATGGGGAATACCTGGAATATGAGAAACTCATCCCCGAGAGTGCTCTCTGCATGGTTAGCAGGGTAGACACGGGCTCCTCCAACGGAGGTACCGAGTGTAGAGGCAATGTCCCTTAGGACAGTAGTGAATGCCATTGGTTATCTCCCAGTTAAGCGAAGGACTTGATGTAGGCGATACCAACGTTCTTACGCTGCCATCTTCGGTCCCAAGAACCAGATGTGCACAACTTCTTGTTAGTATTGATCTCCCCTGCTGCGTGGTCGATGCCCCGTGGGTTAACCATGTCAGTTCTTCGAATGATCAAGGTTGCTTGACCCCAACCTTTACCGACACGCTCATCTCGGTCCAGGACCGGTGGTCTCGGCAGGGAAGCAAACCTAACTGAGCCAGGAGCCAGTACGAACGTGTGGTAGGCAGTTACTTGGTTCGGTGAGGTACCAACCTGGACAGTAGTCAGTTCGTCGTCAAGCACGATGGGAATACCCATATAGGTGTCGACGAAGCCCTGCTCACCTTGCTGAAGGAAGGAGGTCCTGTCACGTTGTAGGATACCATAATAAACGGCAGAGTGCATAACCAAGGCGGCAGCCTGGTTACCGTAATCCCCCCACTGAGCAACAGCACTGAGGACAGCTCCTCGATGGATCTGGTTAGAACCATCGGAGGCAACAGCAGTGGTCGTACCAACGAGGTCTATAATCATGTCGCCATTGTCGAAGGAGGCATTGTCAGCCCGAACGCCCTCAAGAGCACAGATGATGACCGTATTTTGGTTAGCAATAATCTGTTCAGCAGCCTGAACAGCAACATCGCCCAAGGGGTCGGCGTTCGCCTCGGCTCGGGCCAGGTCCATTGCACCGAAGGCGATAACGCGACGGAGCAGTGGAACGTCAATTTGAAAGCTTTTACGGGCCGTTGTGGTAACGGTACCCGAAACATCGTCAGAACCCACTTGGTCTGCTGCCGTGTAGGAAGCGTATTGTGGGATGGTAATTTTGTTACCCCTGTTCTGCGCTGCAATAGACTCTAGTAAGGGGTCATAGACAACCGCCCCAGAGCGGATGAGAGCACTAGTACGTGTATCCATCTCTGCGGCAATTTGCCCTGAGAGTACCTCAGGCACAAAAACGTTTGCAATTCGAGTGGTCATCTTCGGATAACCATGTCGTATATGTATGGGTCTTCAGATAGAGACACGATCTGCCATTCCTGGCTACCGATCGTAATGGTGTCGTTAATGTCAATAGAGGGGATGGACTTGGCCGAGACTATTAGGCGGGCGTTTATCCCACCGGATTCACCCAGGGGTCCTGAGTCCAGTGCAAACCGAGCTCCTTTTGTCTGGGTAGTAACGACAGTGTCTTTCCCGTATCCACCCGTAGACGGGTCATAAGCACCCTTCTCGGTGCGGTTAACGGTTATGTCCTCAGCGAGGTCCCCAATGACATTGTTGATAACGTCATCGGCTAGGTCCTGTAGCTGATTGCGTAGGGCCACTAGTTGATTCTCCGTGGTGCATTACTGCTACCCGGGACGTGGGTCAGGAATTCCTCGACACCGCTGAGTACACGACGAGGAACACTAGACACCTGTGAGCTGAAATCAACCGACAGTGGGCCTACTGTAACAGAAGACACATCAGAAGAACTGCCCGTAATCCCCGGGTTGGAGATTATGTGTAGGGCCATTTCGTACTGGGCCTGTTTGACCTCACGTGGCGCTTCTGTTTCGGTGCCGTTATAGGAATAAGATCTCCCCCGAGAAGGGACGTATATTGTAGCTACTCTTGGCCAGGCCTGAACCTGGTTAGCATTAGCTACACGTCCCTGCCAGGGGAGGTTATCAAGGTAGTGAAAGGCTGTAACCAGAGCCTTGTCCTGGTCGACCGACGAGGCGGTTTCCCAGGCAGTCTCATCAGAACGGTACTCCATGTAGCAATCTGCTTCCTCGGAGGTAACGTAGCTGTTGGTGCCTTTTACAAGACTCATAGTTATATTTCCTTAGACTTAAGCTACGTTAGAACGGACGAACGCAATGGGAACGTTCTTACGATTCCACTTGCGATCCCAGGAAGCCGCGGTGAGCAACGTGGCGTCCGAGGCGTTATTGGGGGACGTTCCGCTGCTTGCTGTTACGAAGCTAATCCCACGTGGGTTAACAAGGTCTGTACGGCGAACGATCAGGGTTTCTTGACCCCATCCATTACCAACACGCTCGTTGCGGTCGAGGACCGGAGATCCCTGGATAGATGAGAAACCGATAGCCCCTGCACCCAGAACGTATGAGACATACTTAGCAGCCACAGCACTACCTGAGGTGACAGCAGGAACAACCGTTGAACGGTCTTCCAGGACGATAGGAACACCCATGTAGGTGCCAACGAAACCTTGGTCGCCCTCACGAGCGAAGCTTGTGGTGTCGTCCTTCAGCAGCTGGTAGTAAACTGCCGAGTGCATGACGATAGCCGAAGCTTGGTTACCGAAATCACCCCACTGGGCCACGGCATCAATAAGAGTGCTACGTTGGAATCTGTTGGCAGCCGCGACGGTGGCACTAGTGCTCGAGATGTCGGTGATCATGTCGTCTGCGGTTGCGCCCGTTTGCGCGTCGTTATCGGCGAGAACACCTGCAAGAGAACTGATGACGATCTGGTCCTGGTTAGCGATGATCTGTTGGGCAGCCTGGGCCGCAACGTCACCAAGAGGATCGGCATTAGCCTCGGCACGTGCCAGGTCCATTGCGCTGAAGTTTACAACACGGCGCAACATCGGAACGTCAACTTCGATGTTATCCCTTGCGCGAGTCGTCAGTGTGTCAGAAACATCGTCAGAACCCACTTCGTCTGCTGCTGAGAACGACTGATATTGGGGAATGGTTACTTTAGAACCCTTGTTCTGGCCTACGGCTGCTGCCAAGAAAGGGTCGACAACAACGGCACCCGAGCGGATGAGGTTGCTTGAACGGGTGTCCATTTCTGCTGCAATCTGTGCAGTTAGGACTTGAGGGACGAAAACGCCCGAAATACGAGTAGTCATGATTATATGATCCTATAGATATGAGTTTAAGGGGTTAAAGCTTTTAGCCCTTGGCTGCAAGCTGATTGTAAGCATCTATTCCGTGTTCTCTGGCATACATACCTTTTTCCGTGGCAGTCATGTCGCCGAACTTCTTGGAAGTAGTTGCTGTACCGGCACCCTGGGATGCATGAATGCCTCCGCCTGATGCCTGAGAAGTCTCGAGGAGTACTGAACCCTGTGAACCCTTGACCCAGTCTTCCGAGACGTATTCCGAAACGGATTTCATTGAGTCCTGGTGACGAACCACACCGTCTTCAGCAATAACGAATTGATCGGGAGAGATAATCTGCCGGGCAATTGACAAGCCACCTTCCCTAAACTTCACCCCTGAAAGGGCATCGTTTACAGAGTTGTTGATCTTGTTGACTTGCTGCTCCTTCATGAAGTTCTGGAGTTGTGCTTCTAGCTCGGAGATCCGAGCATCCTTAGAAGCATCGGCAGGAGCCGGGGCCTTAGTAGCCGGGGTTTCAACTTCAGGCATTTCAACAGGTGATTGTGATTCCATCTGGGCTTTTAAATCCTTCGCAGTGGCTGCCCAGTTAGCATTGCTCTTTCTGAGCTTGGCATTGTGCTTGCTAACAGCTTCGGACGCGTACCCTGTAAGTAACTCACCGATCTCTTCATGTTGTGAGAGTTCTTCGAGCATTTCAGGGTTCTGTGATAGGACTTCAGTAATTTCTTCGATTTTCATAATTCCCTCCGTTAGGGTAGGTTTCAGTTTTTTGCAGCCGTGAGTTGGGTCTGCTAAGGGCGACGAGAGTCGTTAACAAAATCTCGCCAGTTATAACGTCCTCCGGGATCGGAGAACCTCGTCAGGTTGAGGCGTCCCTCATTAAAGAGGTCAACCCTTCTCTGCGAACCCAAGGCCTGTAGCTTCACCCTGTCTGGCTGTGTAACCAACCATTTAGGATAATCTAAGGACTCTGGTATTTGGCCATCGTAGGCAGCCCGTGGTAATGGTGCGCCTTCTCTGACTGAATCTGGTAGTCTGCTGAAGCGTTTAACCACGGGTATCGTGGTGCTTCGGCAGTTAAAGTGTGCGGGTGGGTACCTTACAGCATCGGTCTTGAAGACCCGGCCATCAAGTGCTTTGCAAATGTCACTCGTGCGGCCGTCGAGGGTGGAGGTCCATTGATACCCGTCTAGTACATCATCATTAGCCCGGTACATGGCGTTGGCCGCTGCATTCTGGGTGTTGGTGAAGATGGTTCTTTGTATGGCCGATAACTCTCGGCCGGCCCGGGTTGCCCCGGTAATCCCCTGTCCCCCAGACCGTATGTAGGCTGTGGCGGCAGTGAGGTGCCTCTTTCGAGACCCAGCTATGTAACTGTTTATCGATTGAGAGTCTTGGTTAGGTATCAGACCGGCGGTCAGTGCATCCAGCCTGTCTCCCCTACGTGGGGAGTATGTTTCGCCTAGTACGGATTTTAAGGCGCGGGTCTGATAATTCTTTTCTAGTAAGGCTAGTCTAAGTACAGCTAGCCCTGTGTCTGTCTCGATGAGGTCGTAGGTCTCATCTAGTATTGCCCGGATCCTACTGATCCGTCCTCGGAGGGAGCTTGTGCCGTTGGCTAGCCTAACCGTACGTACTCGTAGTCTATTTATTTTAGACCGAGTCTCTCGACTCAGGCCGCCATAGAAGCGTTGGACATATAGGGCGTGTCGGACCAGGGCGTCCCGGAGCTGCTCATTAGCTGTGGGCATATCTAGCCCTCGTCAGCTGGTTCCGGAGCCTCGTTCTCGAGCCTATCCAGGTCCGTAAGTGGGTTAAAGTCTGCCGGCAAGAGCTCTGCTCTGTCTAGCGCCTCGTACATCGCCTCTGGTGGCACGGCCCCGTTGACCACACCGGTAATCACTGCAACGAGTGTCTGCGGGTCGATGGTAGCTGGGTCGATACTGTTGTGGATTCCTACGGCAATGGTGTCATCCCTGCGACCCGTAGCCCACTCTACGGCAAAGCGTAGGACGGAGCTTATAGTGGCACTGTAGGACATAGCGAGTGCACTCACGATAGTGTCGTCGGGGTTATTCCTAAGCTGAAGGGCCCTACCAGACTCTACCTGACTCTGTACGCCTCTCTGGGAGAACATGACAGCCCCCTGGGAAGCGATCGTGTTCAGGGTCTGGTCTATAATGGCCTGAGAGCTCCTAAGAACGTCTGAGGCGCCCGATAGGACCTCTAGACTGGCCTCTGGGTTACTGGAGCGGAAAACCCCGCCTAGGAAGAGCTCAGCGTCATCCTCGGATACTCCTGACAGCATATAAGTCGGAGTGTTGTGTTGGTAATATGCCCAAGCTTGGTAGGACATCTTGTTGTACAAGTGTACGTTGCTAATGGCAATATCTGACAAAGGTGCCCAAGTTTGGGTAGCATCTCCGTTCATTATCCAGAATGGTATACGGGTTAGGGGGTTTCCTAAGAAGTCTGTAGGAGCTGATTCTCGAACCAAGTCAAAATCCTTACCTGATGTCTCCCACAGTCTTTGTATGTAGTAGCCCTCTTCATTTAACAACAGTTCTAAGACCTGCTCAACCCTATCTGTTTCGTACATGTCCTCCGGTCGTGGCCTTTGGATTTCCATACGAAGTCTTACGCTGCTGTAGGTTTGCTCACCCTCAACAACCCCTCCTGTTACAGCCAGAATGTTCTCTGCTCGCCAGACGGTTGGGTAGGGGGTCCCCCCTTCTTCAGGGGCCTCTACCAGAATGCCTGTGCGTCCTGTAAGAACATCCTCTGAGATAGCATCCTGTATAAGACTATGAATGCCCGTGTTAGCCGTACCAAACTCTTGGAAGGTAAACGGCTCTAGGTCTTCAGGTACCGAGATCGTAGGCTCTGCCCTAAGAAGTGCCCCGGAGAGCACGGAATGGACGCGCTTAACTATATTAACAAACTCTGCTCCCTGGAGGAAGTGCCTCCAACGGTCTACCTCTTGTATCACCATACCTGGGTAGAATGGACGCAGGTAGCGTTGCCCCTGAGCTTTAACTGCATCCTCACCATTGAAGCAGGTGCGGAGGCGAAGCCAGTTTGGCGAGTTAGTCTGATGTAGATGATCTGCTGTGTTTACAGGCATAATTCAGAATCCGTGGGCCTTGTCGACTCGGGTCACCTTCCTACTCTGCACCGGATACAAGTACTCCGATGGGTAGCGGAGGGCGTCCGCGAAGTGAGAATAATCTGGGTTTGCGTAGAGGGTCGTTATGGCTCCCTCTTTCCAGGAAAGCCGTTGCAGGCTCTGTACCGTGTTCACGCAACGTGGGTGGATCAGCATGTTATTGTTAGCTAGGAGGGCGTTCACCGAGTTCACACCGTCCTTAACAGATCGAGTAGATTTGTGGTGGTAGGCCTGGAAACCTGCATCCCTCAGTATCGATATGTCTGTCTGCCCTGCTGCTGCCGAGGTGCGTCTTTGGTTACCTGCGGGGTCGGGGTAACAGATTACAGTAGAATCTGCGTACCTCTCAGCTATCTCTTCTGCTAGATCGAAGGTGTTAAGACATCCCTGTATTTCGTCCAAGACCTGTACTTGACCAGCCCTCCTAACGAATACTACGGCTGCCTGGATACCTATGTTAAAGTCGATCCCTATGCAGATGTTCTCACCAGGCTTGAAGTCTTCCAGTTCGCTGGTGATGTGCTGGGTACGGTCCCAGGCGTAGTAGACCTGTCGTCCGGATCCCTCGAAAGAGGCCTCCCACTCACTCTTGAAGGTGATAGGGTCAACCGTCTTCCGGGCCATCTCTACTTCCTCGGCGACATCGATGAAAGCCTTGGTGTAGTCAGCGTGGTGCGCAGACCAGGAGGGAAACTCCTTAGAGCGTCCCATGTCGTAGAAGGTCTTGAACGAGTTGTCTCCGTTAGGAGAGCTAATCATTGTCAGTGTTCCCTTGGTGGTGGCCAAGGCTGGCATGATGACGGAGTTAACCGCGTACTCTAGTTCAGGTATGAAAGCTGCCTCATCGATCACGACGTGGGAGAGAGACAGTCCTCGTAGGTTATCGATAGATTCCTTCGAGCTAGCACCAGTGATGTGCACCTCTACCCCGTTCTGTAGGACGATTCGGGCAGGTTGCTGGAAGATCTCCCGGACCCTTTCTGGGAAGATGCTGCGGAACATGGGGATCCAAAGCTTCCTCACGGAGTCATTGGTCTGGCTGAGAATGGCCATCTGGTCGCCATTCTTCATGTTAGCCGCCTTCATGTGAAGCTCAATCAGACAAGCGTAGGTCTTGCCTACACGCCGTGCCCAACAGGCTACCTTGAAGCGTGACTCATCGGTCACTAGATCAATCTGGGTATCGCTAAGCTCCATTTGTGAGCCTCTTGTTTGGTGCCGCCACGTGGAATCGAACCCCGGACATGATGCTTACAAGGCAACTGCTCTACCTGCTGAGCTATAGCGGCAATTTGGTTAGGAGCCAACCTTCCTGGAAGGTACCTAAAGGAAGTATTTATTTAGCTACGCCTTTAACCTTCTCAGTGGTTCTCAGTGTGCCTAGTCCCAACATACCGAGAAGTAGGGGCATGAGAGCATCCGTGTCCAGTGTCGGCAGGACCATGGTCTCGCCCGCTAGAACCAGGGCCCAGTTGGCCAGGGGGTTGATCAGGAAGTTCAGGGCAAATGCCGCAACACAGACCCAAGCCACACATGGTCTCCAACCGCCGATGAAGAGATTGCCAGTGGCAGCCTCTTCGCGATTGGTCTTAATTTGTTCTACTGCAATCTCATGGGCCTGGTCTTGGGCCAGAGTTGCTAGTTTGTAGGCAATTTCCGCCTTCTGGTCTTTATCCTGAATGAATTTGTCCAGGAGTGCCGTAACAGGGCCGATCAGTTTGTCTAGTAGCATTAAGGTCTCCAGATGCCCCCAGAGCTCCTGAGAGGCTTTCTGAGGGGTTTTCTTAGTATTCTAGCAGGAAGGCCCTAGTTTAGGGCAATCCTGCTCTGAGGCTCTCCTGCGCAGCCTCGGGGAGTGACGCTAGACCATCCCGCCGCGAACTTCATCGACGAGACCACACTCAATGGCCTTATCGGCTGTAATCCACCAGTCCCGGCGGTCCCAGTTACGCGTGATCTTCTGGCGGGTTAGCTTACCCTCAGAGCGCTCGACGAAGATATTCAGGATACGATCCTCGAGCATCTTCACTAGCTTGAGCTGGTCTTCGACATCATGGGTCTTACCATGGGCCCCAAAGGCAGCCCGGTGAATCATGACTAGGCTGGACTTGGCACACCAGCGTGTGTCTCCGGCCTGGAGCAGGACACCGGCCATCGAGGCAGCCATGCCATAGGTCCCTGTGGTTATATGGTGGCCCTTGCGGCGGAAATCCTGGATTACATCGAAAAGATAGAAGCCATCGAAGATGGAGCCACCAGGGCTCATGAAGACAATCTCCATGGGCTGGGGCGCGACACCGGCCAGCTTGTCATAGCGAGACCACTCGGTCAGCTGGCTGACACAGAGCTCTACCGAACCGTAGTCTACGGCCTTATTGAAGGCATAGCTGCGATGGAAGCAGTCATGGGCCCTCCAGGCATTGGTATTGGCCTTGACCTTCTCGAGGTGGAGGACGGCCTCACTGGCTAGGGATACGGCCCGGTCGGCCTCGGCATCGAGCTTACGGGTCTCGGCCTCCAGCTTCTTGACAGTGGCGTCGATTTCTTCCTTGGTGCGTTCCATTTTTGGGGTGGTCATTTCAGGGTCCTCTATGAATTTCTCCCATATTTCGAGGGAGGGGCGGTCCAGCCTCCCCAGTTTTGAACTACCCCACCCCCCTGGCCCTGCGTCGTCAGGACTAGGCCTTGGCGGATGGAGAGAGCCCAGTAGCGTCAGGCGTGGCCAGCGAGAAGGGCCGAAGTGAAGGCCTGAGCTACTGGGGTTGGGCGAGTGCCCGATGATGATCGGCACGCAGATAATCGCGTCCATGCACCGCATTTCTTAATCTTGTGACCGAAAGATGGGTAGGAGGTTGTGGATACTAATCTGCTCATTTTGTCAACCCTTTCCGCCTACAATCCTGAAAGTAAGGTTGTCCTCTTCCCAGCGTGCAACGGTCTGCGCCTCGCTTTTTATTCTTTCTGCGAGTTCTTCCTGGGTTAAGTCAAGGACCTTGCGCAGAAAACGTATCTCCTTTCCGGATAAGAAACTGTTGTCGCGAGACACAATCTTCATGCCAATCACAGTGTGAAGGGACTCAATGTCCCTGATAGTAATTACTTCCTCTCCATCGTACACATCACGCTCGAAGCCGTTCATCATAAATCTTCCCATTCAACAGTACATGGGCGATAAATGACGTATTTATAGCCCAAAACGCCACCAGGGTGGTGGATGGCTGGGGCAGGCTGGCAGGGTATTCCCCTGTTAATGCTGCTGTTGCTCCAGCTGGTCTACTTTAGGAGCCTGAACTGTCGACAAGAGGTTGAACCTTGACGTCGCCAACAGCCTCTTGAGCTTGCCACAGATCATACTGCAACTGCTGATTGAGCCAACTTTCAGCACTGGTGTCAAATGCCTTGCCAAGTCGGATAGCCATTTCGGGGCTTATACCTGCTCTGCCATTAAGGATGGCGGATAGTGTCTTACGGCTGACACCCAAGGCCTGAGCTGTCTTGGTAACCGTGAGCTCCAAGGGCTTTAAGCAGAATTCCTTAAGAATCTCGCCTGGATGGGGTGAGTTATGCATGCTCAATCCACTAACTGGCCTTCAAGGTAATCGACCCATGCTCTTAAAACAGAGCAGGCTTGTGCTAAGGCCGCTCCTAAAAGGAGGGGAAGTGACACGATAAGGCACCAGATCAGGGCCCAAAGCACTAACACGCAGTTCAGAAGCATTAGGATGACAAGGGCCAACCTTAGTCGGAAATCCTTCAGCAGGCTAAAGAACCTTTCTTTAAAACTACTCACTCTCAATCTCCTCAAAATTACCCTCAATAGCTGGGGCTTTACGTGATATTACGATAGGTGTAAGTGAAACGTCTCCCTTAACTTCCACACGCTGTGTGGGCGTACCGAGGAAGCTGTCAAGGATTACCTTGAGCTCTGCTGCGGTAGGTTCTTCCTTGTCCAGCAGCCTGTGTAACTGCCTGAGAGCTTTCTTGGAAAGCACATCGGCTTCTGCCTGAATGAGATCCGTGAGAGCCTGATCGACCTTCTTTGCTTGTTTCCGGACTTCGTGCTTTTCCTTTCTAACCATTGTTCTGTGTTCCGCTTCTTCTGCGGTTAGCTGGGCTTTAAGGTCTCTGTGGTCCAGGGCATTACTTGCCAAACGCTTGTACTGCCTTGGTGCTCGTAGGTCCGCATCATCTACGTAGCAAGTGTTGCTCCTACCAAAGTCAATGGTATGGTCGTCATACCTGAAGACCTTGGGATGATCCGTCATAATGTCTCTCTTTGTATCTCTAGAATTAGGCGGGCTATTAGCCGATTCCTCGTCTAAAGAGAAACCTGTGTACGAGTTCAATCTGAAACTAACGCCCGTATTAATATAACAGTATTAATAGTGTGTTTGGGGTGTACTACTCGGCAAACAGCCTACGTAGATAGGTTAGACCTACGCTATTGCTAGTGTTCGTTGTTGATTCGTATGCGAAATGTGTCATTAGTGACACACATTGCGTAAGTAAATGTGAATCGAGTCAGTGAGTTAGTGTCTGCGTAGCAGGCAGTGCCGACGACAATACCTAGTACGTGTACTATATAACACTTAACTCGACCTCTTTGGGGTGGTTTTTAGGTAAATTAAATTAGTGTTGACAATCGGATATGTTTCCTATACAGTGCACTCTAACACTTCCGGAGAGAACAATGAATAGTGAGTTATACGAACAACCCTTTTATAATCAATTACTAAAAGTAGCAAATAAGCTACTATCGACCCCAGAGTCTGCTGAGGATGCGGTGCAAGATGTCTTCGCTAAACTCGTTGAGCGCCCTGACCTGCTCAATGGGATTGATAATCCCAAAGGTTATGTGAAGAAAGCCGTTTATAACCATTCTGTAAATGTCCGTAAAGCTGAGGCACGAAGGGAAGAGAAGTGGCCTGCTGTCGAGTTCGCAGCGGGACTAGAGGAAAACTTCTCGTATCCTAATGAGGTTACCGTTGACCAGGAAGCAGAGCAAAAGGAGCAAGTGCAGTTGGCAGTAGATGCCCTCCAGCACCTCTCTGATCTTCAATTACAGGCCTTCACTTTAAAAGAGATAGAAGGCTACACGACTAAGGAAGTGGCTCAGAAGCTAAGCATTAGTTATGAAGCGGCTAAGGAACGGATTAAAGCGGCCCGTGGTAAGATTAGACACCTTAACAGTGAGAAGATTGAATACTTTCTTAAAATGCAATCAGACAGGATACACTAATGAGTACTTTTGTTAACAAAGTCAACTACATAGCCAGGCACGAGGGGTTCAGAGATCGCCCTTACCTGGATACTTTAGGCTACGTAAGTATTGGGTATGGCCAGAAACTCGGGGACACTGTCTATGAAGAACTGCCTCCTTGGGCAATCGAGTTTCCTGCTATACCTCGTGAAGCGGCTCAAGCTTGGCTAGTACAACAGGTCACAGAAATAATGGACTGGTGCCGTTGCAGTTTGGATTGGTACCATAACTTGTCTCACAGCCGTAAACTCGTTATCATCAGCATGGTATACCAGCTGGGACGTACTGGGATGCTTGGTTTCAAGAAAATGATAGCAGCCATCGAGAAAGAGCGTTGGGAAGAGGCTAGCCACGAAATGATGGACAGCAAGTGGGCAAGACAAACTCCTGCACGGGCTAAGGAACAGGCAGTTATCATGTTAAATGGTCATAATGGCTGGGAATGAGTTGACAGCGTCCTAGGACGTGCTATAGTAGAAAAACCAACTGTAAGAGAAAGAACATGGATTTAGAAGAGGCATTCACACACTCAGAACAAGAGCTCCAGAACATATTAGATAGTTATGGTGAAGCGTTAACACAGGAAGAACAAACGCTCCAGGATATGCAGGATAGCTTGGATAGTTGTGGTAAAGCGCTAGCACAGGCAGAACAAGATATCCAGAACATATTAGATAGTTATGATTACGACCTTGACAGGGATGACGAAGATGAGCTGTATTGAGAAACTTCCCCACTCATGTGGGTCTAGTGACGCTTTACAGGTCTTTCAATCCGAGGAGGGGGTTTATAATGGCTTTTGTTTCAGCTGTTCTAGCTATGTAGATGACCCCTATGGAGAAGGTAACGCCCCCACCGGCCCTGTAAAGGCCGCTAAGAGCGATGCTGCCAAACAGGCTGAGTTAGACGAGATCATGGACTTCGGCCCGCCTGTAACCATTACGAGCCGTAAGCTGCCTGCCAGGGCTCTTGATTACTTCCAGGTAAAGGTTGGGGTTAGCATGGCCGATGGTGAGACCCCGGAGATACTCTACTTCCCCTACACCGAGAATGGGAAAACTGTCCGTTGCAAGGCTAAGCTGCTTGACCCTAAGAAGTCATGGAGCATCGGTCCTGGGGGAGACGTGGCCTTCTTCGGCTGGGAACAGGCTATCAAGACAGGGGCTAAGACGCTTATCATTACTGAAGGAGAGACCGATGCGATCGCAGGGTACACTATCTTTAAACTGCGCAATAAAGGTACGCGATTTGAAGACCAGAACCCAGCAATTGTCTCTCTGCCAAACGGAGCAGGTAACGCCAGTAACTTCCTCTCTAAGCGACTGAAGGAAATTAGTCGCACATTCAAAGAGGTGGTCCTGGCGTTCGACATGGATGAGCCTGGGAGACAGGCATCTAGGTCGGTTTCAAAGATATTACCGCACGCTCAAACAGCAGATTTACCGGCCAAGGACCTAAATGAGTGTCTGGTAAAGGGGTTAATTAAAGAATCGCACGCAGCTATTCAGTTCCAAGCAGAAAAGCTTGATAACACTAGGATCCTTACGCCTGATGATCTTTACTTACCTGCTAGGAAGAAGCCTCAAGTTGGGCTATCATGGCCATGGCCCTCGTTGACAGCCTCTACTCGGGGCATTAGACGGGGGGAAACCATATACTTCGGTGCTGGTGTTAAGCTGGGTAAGAGCGAGCTGGTGAACGCTATTGCAGCTCACCTTATCACTGCTCATAACAAGCCAGTTTACCTCTGTAAGCCAGAAGAATCACCTGCCAAGACCTACAAGATGCTCCTAGGTAAGGTTGCTTCAAAGTTCTTCCACGACCCTAATGTTGAGTTCGACGAAGAGGCATTTGACGCTGCTCATGAGAAGGTCAAGGGCAAGGCATTCGTCCTGGATGTTTACCAGTTCCTTAACTGGGACTTACTTAAGCAGGATATAATCCACCTGGTAAAGAGTGAAGGTGTTCAGGACGTCATCATTGATCCTATAACCTCATTCACTAACCATATGTCAGCCTCCGAAACGAATGAGTTTCTCACCGGCTTAGCTGCGGAAATCTCCGCCATGACGAAGGACATGGACTTCACAGCTTACCTTTTTTGCCACCTTAAGGCGCCTGACACCACCAAGCCTCACGAACGCGGTGGCTCAGTGTGGTCTAACCAGTTTGCCGGCAGTCGAGCTATGATGCGATCGGCGAACTACATGATAGGATTAGAAGGAAATAAAGATCCTGATTTGCCGCCAGAGGAACGGAACCAGAGGGACTTGGTGATATTGGAAGACCGTGAATTCGGGCAAACGGGTCGGATAAAGCTAGAGTGGAGCCCTGTAACCTCGCAATTCTCAGAAAGATATGAGTGAGCGGAAAAATTGGGGTATTTAGTTGACAGGGATATCGAAACAGGATAGTGTCAATTCAAGGTCAATCAAACGGGAAATAGAATGTTCAAACTAATCAACTTATTCTTCCTCCTTTTCGGATCCTTTGCAGTTATTGGCATCGTCTTGGAGCAACCGGTTTCAGACGCTAGTCTTAATACTAACGTGCAGAAGTGCCGAGGTACTGTCGTTTACAAGGTATCAGCTAGAATCCAAAACGGGCTAAAGGTACCGTCTAGCTTTACACATTTCCGTACAGACATCATCGCCCCTGAGGGTCCGGACACATATACCTGGGTGATGCAGTACGAGGCCCAGAACATATTTGGTGTATCCCTTGCTAAGAGGGCTGTGGGTACTGTCTCGCCCGCTAATTGCGACATCGTGATCACGGCAGTTGAGGTGTAGAATGAGCGGAGTAATACTAGATTTAGAGGCAGATGGATTACTAGATACAGCGTCGGTTGTCCACTGTGCTGTTGGCGTAGACGCAGACACAGGTGAGATGACCAAGTTCTCCCCCGCTAACATTAGCGACCTTCCAGCCTATTTAGACGGCTTTGAGACTTGGATAGGACACAATATTATTTGCTACGACGCTCCGCTACTTAAGAAAGTAATAGGGTACGAGTACAAGGGCGAGCTCTTCGACACTCTTGTCCTGTCAAGATTACTCAACCCGCGTATGAGAGGGCATGGGTTAGGTGAGTGGGGCGAAAGATTCGGAATCGCTAAGCCAGCCCATGAAGACTGGACACAGTTCTCAGAAGAGATGCTTCACAGGTGCACAGAAGATACACGCATTAATGCTATGCTCTACAAGCACTTAGGCGAACAATCTCATGAAGGTTGGGACAAGGCCGTGAAGAGCAGCATGGCATTCTTTAAACTGATGGGGATGCAAGAACGTCATGGATGGTTGGTAGACACAGATCACATGAACCGGTCCGTGACCCTGCTCACCCATTGGATGAAGCGTATTGAACGGATAGTGGTCCCTACGCTACCGGGTGTTAAGGTCGTTGCTAAGCCACTTTCCTGGCATGAAGAACCGTTCAAGCGTGATGGAAACTACAAAGCCGTTACCGAGAAGTGGTTGGCAGCGAACGGGTTCGATCCCGCAGAGAGACCACTATTGGGCCCTATCAGTCTTGTGCACTACCGGGACATGGACCTAGGCAAGCGTGATGAGGTTGTCGCGTACTTGCTCCGCTCCGGTTGGAGACCACGTGCCTGGAACTCAGACACGGAGGGCAAGCGTACCTCACCTAAGCTCAATGCTGATGATCCTTTGGAAGGCTTGAACAACCGACCTGCATTGCTAATCAGCAAATACATACAATGCCGGCATAGACGATCTCAGATCGAGGGATGGTTCAAGCGAGTAGACACAGATGGTAGGCTTAGGCAGTCTATTACGGGAATTGCTACAACAGGTCGGCTCAAGCATTCAGGGATTGTTAATGTACCTGGCGGGCGTTCCTTCTTCGGAAAGGCCATGCGCAAGTGCTTTATCGCCCCTCAGGGTTACGTCATTGTAGGAACGGACGCAGCGGGTTGCCAGAATCGCATGCTAGCGGCCCGTGTAGGTAGTCCAGAGTTCACGGAGACGTTGGTTAATGGTGACAAGTCTAAAGGAACGAGTATCCACCAAGTGAACCAAAAGGCTATCAAGGATGTAGCGGGCATCGAGGTTGGGTACGGTCAGGCTAAGGCCCTTAACTACGCGTTTCTCTTTGGAGCCAGCAATAACAAACTAGGCACCATGGTGAACCGAAGCGCAGATGCAGGAGAAATTATCCGTAAGGCACTTCTAGGAGTGGCTCCTGGATTCAAGGACTTGCTCAGCAGCCTGACTACTGAGTGGAGATCTGAGGCTAAACATGATAAAAATAAGTGGGGTAAGCCTTCCTACTCTATGGGCAAGATCCGGGGTCTAGACGGCAGACCTATATTGGTTGAGTCAGAACATCAGATCCTGAACTATGCGCTACAGTCAGATGAGGCTATAATGATGCAGGTTGCCCTGCTCTTCCTGTACAAGGCCTGCACGCAGCGAGGATGGGTGTTTGGAAAGGATTACGCATTCCTAGCCAACGTGCATGACGAGTTCCAGTCAGAGGTCCGTGAAGAGATAGCCCAGGAGTTCGCTGAGGTATCAGCTGAGTCTATTAAGAGATCCGGAGAGTACTTCCAAATAGGCTGTCCTCAAGAAGGAGACTCGGCAATAGGAAAAACATGGGCAGATACGCACTAAAAGACTTGACATCCAAACCAAGTTAGCGTAGTATTCACAATACATATCAAGGCCACCATGGCCCAATTGAAGGAGAATGAGATGTCATTAGTAGCAAACAGTAATGGGTCTAACAAGTCACGACCAGCCGTTGAACCCTTGGATGCGGGTACCTACCCAGCACGTATCAGCGCTATTGTAGACCTCGGAGTACAGGAGCGACCCCCATGGCAGGGCACAGCCAGGGCCGCAGTTCCGATGGTTTGGATCCAGTACAGCTTCGTAACCGAAGAGTATGTTGACCCAACGGATGGCCCCTCTGGTGAGCCTCGTGTACTTAGCGAGAGTTTCCCACTCTTTAGCCGCGGCGCAGAGCGCTCTAAAGCAGCCATGCGACTGACCCGCATTGACCCAGCAAATGAGATCGGTAATGACTTCTCTAAGCTTCTGGGACGTGCGGTACAAGTCACGGTAGTCCATAACCCAGGACGTGGTCGCCACGAAGGCCGAGTATTTGCCAACGTAGCGGACGTTAGCGCCCCGATGAAAGGTGTGGTTGTAGAGGAACTTAAGACCCCAGGGGTGGTCTTCGACACTGATGACCGCAACGAGGAAGTATACGCTGCCCTGCCGCAGTTCGTACGTGACCGGATCGACGCTAGGATCAATAAGGATATTGTTGAGAGTACCATAGACGATGATGAAGACTGGTCAGTTTAGAACTAGGGGCCCTCTTCGGGGGGCCCTCTCTTTTGGGGAGACATCATGACAACCGCCTTAATAGATGCAGACGTACTAGTTTACCAGTGCGCATTTGCTTTTCAGAGGAAAGGTGAGGATGTCGGGTTATTCGATGAGGTGATTACCTGCCTGGACAACCTGATCCTAGGAATGCTGGAAGAGACCGGCGCAGACAACTACCGCCTTTTCCTGACCGGCAAGGGAAACTTCCGGTACAATGTGGCCAAGACGGTTCCGTATAAAGGCAACCGCAAGTCCGAAAAACCCTTTCATTACGAAAACATTCGTATTTACATGCAGAGCGTGTACAATGCAGAGGTTATAACGGGAATGGAAGCTGACGACGCATTGGCGATAAATCAAACAGAAGACACAGTTATTTGCACAATAGATAAGGACTTATTGCAAGTTCCTGGAAAGCACTATAACTGGAGAAAGAACGAGCACTACGTGATTGACGAGTACGATGGGTGGTACAATTTCTACATTCAGCTTCTTCAGGGAGACCGTGCAGATAACATCAAAGGCATCGACGGTATCGGCCCCACAAAGGCCGAGAGGATCCTGGAAGGGTCTGAGGACCCGGAGGATATGTTTGAACGAGTCAAGGCCGCCTATATGGCGAACATGCCCGACGACTGGTACTACAGAATGTCTGAGTCGGCTATGCTCCTCTGGATGGTACGTGAGTTGGCCGAAGACGGATCACCGCTAGCGTGGAGGTGGCCAGATGCCAGTTGAAAAGACTAGAAACGGGGGGCAGTGGACAGAGGCTCGGTACGTGGGCTTCGTACGCTCTGCACTAAGAGCCGCTTCTATGCGGTGGGGGCCTAAGAACGAGGCGCTCAAGGCCGCTAGGTTATCCAGAGGGATGTACCTTTGCGCCGAATGCAAGGGAGAGGTACCTAACTCCCTACCCGGGGATGGAAAACGTGTTAAGAACGTGTACGTAGACCACATAGACCCAGTGGTGGAACCCGAAGTTGGGTTTGTCAGTTGGGACACCTTCATAGAAAGGTTATTCATTGAGAAGGACGGCTTCCAAATACTATGCGGCGCCTGTCACAAGGCGAAGACAGCAGAAGAACGTTTAAGGAGACGGAAATGAGCGCGAAGATATTAGCTTTTGACGTAGAGACGAGCCCTTCTGTGGGATACCATTGGGGAAGATTTCAACAGGACATCCCGCAGAAGATGATTATCGAAGAAGGTAGTCTTCTTTGCTGGTGCGCCCGCTGGGTGGATGAACCCGGCACCATGTACCACGACTCAGTCTGGAACTACGGTAAGGATATGAGGAATGATTTGGAGATTACCCAGACCCTGAAAGAGCTGGTGGAGGAAGCCGATATGGTCGTTGCCCATAATGCTCGGTTCGATACGGGCTGGTTGACCAGATCTGTTATCAAACACGGACTGCCCCCTGTCCGTATGCCGCGCATCATAGACACACTTAAGATTGCTAGAAGTTCCTTTAAGATGCCTAGTAACCGACTAGGAGATCTGGCGCAGTTCCTAGGAGTAACGGCTAAGGAAGACCCAGGTGGTATCCAGACCTGGATAGATATATTGCAAGGTAAAGGCAAGACTCAAAAGGCCGCTCAGGAGAGGATGCTTCACTACTGCATGACAGACGTCGAGGTTCTTGTAGAGATTTACGAAAAAATGAAGCCTCACTGGAAAGGTCATCCTAACCTAGGAGTCTATGAAGATAACCCTTCTTGTCCGTCTTGTGGCTCTCGGCACGTGGTCGCTAACGGGTACTACAGGTCCAATACGGGTAAGTACCAGCGGTATAAGTGCACCACCTGTGGCAACCAGTCGATACGAGGTAAAGCAAACCTAATTGACGTGGCATCAAGAAAAACACAACTTGTAGGAGTAATATAGAATGAGAGACAACGAATCAACCAGTGCTAATGTATGCAGCTCAGACGCCCAGAAGAGAAAGGGCCTACCTATCTACACGGGTGTCCTGAAATACTTCCCCCGTGCTCTCTTAGCGATTTCTCAAGTATCCCGTACCGGAGGAGAGCAACATGCGCCGGGTCAACCCCTGCATTGGGTGAAGGGCACCAGCACAGATCACTTGGATGCTATGATGAGGCATCTAACCGACCATGCTTCTGGTGTTGAAGTGGATACCGATGGTGAGATGCATATGGCTAAAGTGGCTTGGCGGGCCTTGGCTCAGCTCGAGACCATGTTAGAGGAGTAGGAAGCATGCCTCAGTCTGGTCAAAAGAAACGCGATTCCTTACTCGAATCTGTCTGTAACCAGGTTCTAGGGGTAGTGATTGCTTTGGCCGTTCAGGTATTTGTTATAGTACCTGTATGGGACTTGGAGCTTACCATCTACGATAACTTGTCGGTGACTGCTATATTTTCCATCGCGAGCTTAATCCGTTCTTACGTCTTAAGAAGGTTGTTCAATATATATACAAGATGAGAGGAAACTAATATTATGAAATTCATATCATACACAACACTGGCTCTAGCTCTACTACCACTCTCTCTCGCCACAGCTATGCCTGGCAACGCAGGTTCCACGTTCTACCTGCAAGGGAAGATAACCCCGCAATCCTTGGAGAACCTTGGATTAGCCATTGGCTCAGGAGAAGTCTCCCGTGTTAGGCTGTCCTCTCGAGGGGGCGATGTGGATGTAACACACAGTTTAGCTGCACTTATCCGAGAGAATGACATAGACACCTATGTAGGTTCTAGCGATTATTGCTTTTCAGCCTGTGTAATATTGTTAGCGTCAGGTAAAAACAGGCATTTGGAAGAAGGTGCTATAGTAGGGATGCACTCGCCGTACGCCACAGATACAGCTTTCCTCGAGTCTATGAGTGCGCCAGATGTGTTCAGACTCGCGCAGGCGAGGACTACTTACGATTTGTTAAGGACCCTCACTTTGATAGAAAGTGACCATCACCTATCCTTCATAGCATTACAATTACTTGCTCACTCTCGCTCTAGCCGTAATACACTGTATTACCCCACAACTGAGGATCTGAAGGCGGCTGGAATTATTGATTAATACCCCTTGTGGGTATATGAATACCCTTTGTGGGTATAAGGGCGGAAACTGGACTTAGTCGGAAAGTTTCCGTATTTCTTCAATGAGCTCCGCCTTGGCCTCAAGGAGTTCAACCTTGGTCGCCAGTTCCCCTATTTTGAAGAGACCTCTGGTAGCCCAAATACCCCACGTCCCCGCCCCCACGATAGCCGCATGAACTAGTTCTACTTCAAGGATACTCGTCATAACCGCTGCACCTTCTTGCTTGGTAGCCTTCTTTCTTCGTAATATTCTGCTTCTAACTCCTCGAGTATTTCTTCAGCGTCCATCCCCAGGTAGTCGTCCCCCGAAGCAAGACACCATATCACCACTAAGGACGCTATAGTGTTAGTTAATTTCTTAAACATTGATCTCTCCTAGCCTGTTTCCAGATTATCCGTTAATGAGCCGTCCTCTAGCATGGCTCTATATTGTACAACATCACCCTCATCGGCCGTGAGTGCAACACGGACAATAGAGCCCTCAGGAAGGTTGTCGGTAAGATCTCCGAGATAGACCGAACCCCCTGACTTATCGGCAACACCCTCCTCTACTCTTAGCCACTTACCCCAGAACACATATAATTCTAGCCCAAGCTTGAACTCTGTGTCTGGGAATGCCATGGTCTTGATCAAGAGCTTGCTGGACTTCCCAATGGTTATAGGAGCCCCTTTTGAGGCCCCCGTCAGTGTCTCGTCAAATATAATCATTACCCCCCCTTAACTTGTGGCCATGAACCAGTAGACCAAGCCACTGCCATGCTCAAGAATTCTAATGCTTACTCGGGCACCTCGGGGGATGTTGTTCTTCACTCCTGGGTCTAGGGTAAAGAAGCTTTGTCCCCGGTCTACCGGGTAAAACGAGATGGTGTGTTCGTGCCCCCGAGCGTCCTCCATGACGAGGATGGCTTCGAGCCCAGGGTTCGCTCCTTCTATCCCCGCGAACACGGTGCCTTTGTCCCCGACGAGAAGCTTTCCATACACACCCTTGCCTGGTGCGGCGCCTTGTGCGGAACCACCGTTATTGAAATCGCGGATCTGAGTAAGGCCTTCCTTACTGAAGTTAGGTACAATACTCATGATGTCAGCATAAACACAGAGGCGTCGGCGAAGCTACCGGCGAGCCGTAGTCGTAGCTCGGTTCCTGCTGGTATGTTTCCCTCTAGGTCATCTGGAAACTTGACTAAGCCCGCTGCACCAATTGATGTTGAGATCGGCAGCCAGCTACCGAGTAGATTGATCTCAGCCTTGACCGTGAAGTTGCTCCCGGCGGTTCCTACCGAGGCACAACCTGCGATGAGTTTAGAGTTAGGCCCTACGAACAGGCTTCCGGTTTGAGCCGGCCCGGTTGAAAAGTTTTCGTGAATTGATCCCGAAGACATTATGTTCTCCTTTTAGATTATGGTTGAACTGTTAAGACTGTGAATGCTATACCGACTTCACATGGAGTTAGTAGATACTGATAGATCTATTCTGGAAGAGTTGTTACCATCCAGCCTAAAGACATGAACCCTCACCCAAGTTCCTTGAGTTAAGCCACTGACAGATGCCCCGGCTCCCTCTCTCGTAGGTCGTTCAAAACGCCCCCAATCGCCAACATTGGTAATTGGGACCCAGGCGCTCCGATGGGGTGTCTCAAGTCGGTGTCCGTCGGTGGTAAAGGAAAGACGACCGGCCGGGGAGAATCCTAGGTTCATCTGGAAGATGAGCCCAAAATGGGGGTTCCTACCAGGAGCGTGAATATTATGGGCGGCGAAGCAGGCAAATCCGTCTTGGCCTACCATAATGGGTCGGGTAGTGCTATAGGCCGCCGCAATCTGGGGTCGACTTAATGTGATGCTTGTGAACATTCTGTTCTCCTCTTTAGTGCCGTCGGCTTGATACTAGTAGTGATAGGACCGCGGCGGTAAACCCAGTCACAATCGGCTCTGCCAAATCTGGTCCGAATCCCGAGGGGTGGACCAGGTAGTCCACCAGTGCCGTGGATAAGCCAAGGCATCCGGCGGTCAACCAACGGTTCTTGCCCCCGTATATGTACATGGGAAGAATGGTAAGTATGCCTGCTAATATGCCCGTCTGGCCTGCTACAACCCAATGGCCGACACCTAGTACCAACAGGTTGCCCTGAACCATGGTCACTAGGCAGGCGGCAGCGGACTCGGCCATGTTCTTGACTAGGTTCCTAATAGCATCAATGTGTCTTCTTTTCATAGACCCCCCTTAGGCTGTCCTATTAAATTATGGTTGAATTGTTGCATCGGTAGAGGCTAACTCCACCCGGACGGACTTCACCAGGTCTGTAAGCCCATGGGTTCGGGTGATCAGACACCGGAATTGGGTATCCACTGGGATATCCTTTACGTTGATGACCTGGCTGGACCTTAAGAGGGGGAGGAGGGCTAGCGGGGGATACCCCGAGAGAGTGGCCCAGCCATCCTCTCGGTCTTCCCCGAGGTTCACCTCTACCTGGAGTGTGTACTCGGCATACCGAGGGGTCTTTTTAAACCAGGCCTCTGCCGAGGAAGAGTGCTGGGGGAAGGGCTCGGGGGTTATATCCGAGACATATACAGTCACCGCCCCCGAGGCACCGGTCTTAATAGGACGGGTCACATGGGTGTTAGACCAGGCTGTATACCCGACTGGGCTAACCTGGATTCTCTCCTCAAGAACCACTGCTACGCACCGCTAACCACGCCGATGAGTCGTCGTTACCATCAAGCCGATAGATGTGTCCACGTACCCAGGACCCGACAGGTAGCCCAGAGACACAGCATCCTACTGTATCTGAGAACCCATGGCCAAATCGGCCCCTCTCGTCCCCAACGTTACTGATACCCACCCAACCTGAGCTAAGTGCGTTAGGGTTGTCGGCTATGTTCATCTGAAACTGAACCCCATAATAACACAGGGTACGAACATGGGAGACGAAGTTATAGGCCGTGAAAGCCGCACATCCATCTGGACCCACCTTTACAGGTGTGGTTACACTGTTCCCAGCTTTTACTTGGGCTCTGGTAAACTTTCTCTGTGAGTACATTTAATCCTCTTTACTATGTATCAGTTGAAGTTGTTAGTCTGACCTCTCGGACAATGTCTGTCGGTACTATTTGTAACCTGGATCCGCCGCCACAAGCGGCTATATACTGGGATCGCATCCCGTTTGCGCATCTTCCAGACTCATACCCGTAATTTGGGTTCCTAAGTAGTAACACCCTGATAAAAACTCCCTGAGGGAGACCGTCGACTTTCCCCGAAACCTGATCCCCTGGAATAAGGGGACCACCATAACCGTCAAGAGCAACCCAATTGTGATGACCCCCGTAATCGATGTTCATTTCTATAAGGAAAGTCGGGGGGTCGTCATTCCACTCTTTGATAGCATCCCACTGCCTAAGTTGACGACCAGCCTGATTGGGGCTCTGGTCATACCAATAACGACTCCTATTTTTAGGTTCGTTGACTATTTCGGTAAACGTGAAGGAAACACTGCCGTTGGCACCGGCTTGGACCGCTGTACAGGGGATTACCCTGCCGGCAGTGGAACCTATATCCGAATAGTCGCTGAGAGGCTTTATATCGTAATGAACGCCCATTAAGAACTCGCACTTGGACTCGGACTCGTCCGTACGGCCATGTAGCACGAAGAAGAGTCGTCGCCGTCCATTCGGTAGATGTGCCCTCTTACAAAGGACCCTTCAGGCAGACCAAAGATGCAGGCGCCTATCGGGTGTTGAAACCCATGGCCAAATCGTCCTTGTTCGTCCCCTACGTTGCTGAGGGGAACCCAACCAGCGCTAAGAGGGTTTCCGGCGCTGTTAGAGATGTTCATTTGAAACTGAACGCCGTAGTACGATGGGTCGGGAGAGTCAGTAGTGAAATTGAAGGCTGCAAAAGCGGCGCATCCGTCTGCACCCACCCTCACAGGATCTGTCACGCTATCGGCGGCAGCTACTTGAGGGCGGGTGAACTTACGTTGTGTGAAGTTATCTATGGTAAATCTCCTTAAAGGTTAGTGACTGCTGCTTATACAGCCGGTGATATATCCATCATGAGGAAGCTCTGGTTAGCGGCGACCTTGACCACCGAAGCGGCAGTAGGCCACGTCTGGTTGCCCGCCCCACTTAACCGATAGCCAGTTACCCTTATCCGGTAGGAGGCTCCAGTCTTGAACTGTCCAACCGTACTGAAGGAGCGACGTAGGAGTGCATCACCGCCGATCTCCAGGCCCGCAGGACGCTCAGCACCGTCGTCGAAGGTCTGGGCACGTAGCTCTACGGCCAGCTCTGGTCCAGGCACAGGCGTCCATGCTCCTCCTGCCAACTTCTCCTGCAAGGTAGCACGGAGAAGTAAGAAGGCAGACGGGCTGATGGTACGTCCACTGCCTGGGGTGTGAAGGGCGGAGTCGTCGAAGAGGACCCCTATGTCCGCAGTAAGAGACGCAGTAAAGTCGGTCAGGGCGTTTAGCTCGTCTAACCCCGACCCTATCTGTATCTCAGGTGGCAGGTTGGCGTTAGTCCAAGTGAGGTTGACCCCCAACGCCCGGTTTGCAGACGTCCTGTCTGTGCCGCTCACCGGGTGAGCCAGGTTCTGCTCTACACCACTGGTGAATATGGTAGACTTATAGGCCGGAGAGAAGACCTCATGGAAGGTCTTACCGCCATGTCGCACCAGTCCACCGACGTCCGGTCGGTTACGCTGGGCCGGGGCGGTAAGGTGGTTCATGTCGTCTACAGACAAGACACCCGTCGGCTTAAAAATGGCGAACCGGTTGACGGCGATTGTCGGCGGGCTGCTAGCATGACCGAAGGTAACGGGAACCCTACCTAGAGGCACACGTGCGTTGTTGCCCGAGAAGTCGTCAATCTCCAGGTCACCAGAACGGCCATTGATTGCGGCACGGTAGTTCATCCTACGAGAACCCGCAGCACCAGTGGCATAAGCATAGAAGCCTATTTCAGAGGCACCATCGGGAACACCGCCAATGATGACGTCCTCACGGAACGTCCCGGCCGGTGTCGTCACCGACTGCTGGGTACTGACTTCAATCCTAACTTCGTAGTAAATACCTGCGTCACTAAGGTCATTGAAGGTAATCTCCATGGCCCGCTGGTTACCTACGCTCGAGTCAGAGGCCGTGTAACGGACATTACAGGTTACTGTCTGTGGTCCACGGCGAGGGAAGCCCGCTCCTATGAAGCTCAGGACAAAGTCTGTACCTCCTGGATTGTTGATACCTGCGGGGTTATCTGCCCCAAGGTTAGTGATGTTCTGGATACTGGCCGGTAAGCTGCTGGTGAAGTCGTGCTCACCCTCATCAGATCCATTATCCCAGACACGGACGTGCATATTAACCCTGGCAGGTGCCGCAGACGATGCCGTCAGGGACGCAGGGAAGATCCAGTCATGTGATATGTCCTCTGTTGCTCCACCGGTGAGCCCTCCGTCAGCCCGGAAGATCTGCCGGGTCGCTCCATTGGGGGCTCCCAGTGTCTCGGTCACATACTGATTGCTAGTAGTAGAAGTAGGTGGGCCCGAGAATCTCCTAACCGCCAGGCTATTGCCCGGAGGATATGTGTCGTCGATATTCTTCCTCAAGACCAAGGCATGGTTGCCATCCTCGTCCGAGTTACCAATGTTCATGATAGGGTACGAACCATTGGATAAATCGGGTGGGAGGTGCAGGGTCATTGTAGAGAACAAGCCACGACCATCGTCCACACGGAACGAAGAGTCCGAGGTATTATCTACGGCAGAGATGGTACCGCCCCATACACCGGCACAGTCAGCATACTCGGTCGCCCGAGAGTACTGCTGGTTATACAGAGTATTGTAACCCCGAGTGGTGGGGTTGGGTTGGTTAAAGGTTGCCTCTGTATCGGTGATCAGGTTGAAGAAGGAAGCAAGTCCTGTTCTCCCACCTTGGTTCTCCCGGATACCCGTAGAGCTAGGGTCCTGCCCCAGGGTCGCGTTGGTGCGCGGGTCGAATGTCGAGTAGTCAATAGCAGGGTCCGGCCAAGCCGATGCGGCCACCAGCTTGTAGTTGGCGCTAGGCTTCCCTTCCGTCACAGCAGGCTGGGTGTAGGTCTTTAACTGCAACCCCTGTAGCTTCTCCCGCTGTATCTCGGTTAGAGACGTTGTTGGATTAGAGATGTCGAGGTTGTCGTCGGTTACCTTGATAGCCGAGCTAAGGTCGACACGGCTCACGTTACCTCGGGTGAGGTCTCCGACCTGAAGACGCGCCCCGGTGAGCAACGTACTCGCCGCATTCCAGGAAGGCATGAGGAACTCAAAGCCCTCATAGCCCTCAGGAACATGCAACCCGTCTACCTGATCGAAACCCCCATAGGTAATATTAGCCGGGGTAGCGTTGGTAGCTGAGTCTACAGGCTGGCTAGTTGCAGGGTTCCAAGTAATCATGTTTGGATACTTGGCGTTGTTAAGCAGAACCACATATTCCGTGTATGCCGTCAGGGTAGGCTGTGGGAACTGACTGTTGGTAACGTGTGTCCACTTGGACAGGTCACGTTCCGGCAGGTCGCCTAACGGTAGATAGTAGAAGTCTGCCGAGATAGACAGGTTCGACAGGGTACCGGTTAGCTCTACATGGTCGAAGAAAGTCTCTGACTCTTCAGGAGAAGGCAGATCATCTATTTCGGTCTGGAGCTCGTTAAGAGCCCCCTGGACTGTAGTAGCCGTCAGGTTTCCTGTGGCCGTGTTGGTTACCTTTCCGGCAGCCAGGCCGCTGACGATGTCAGCAGGAACAATATAGTTGTCCGACAGTGTGTAACCCAGCGTACCCGCAGACCGACGTTGCAGTCGTATGATACCATTAGTCGGGTTGTTGAAGGTCTGACTAGCGAGGTACCTGAGCTTTCCTGTGTTAGGGTTAGACTGAGATACAGCATCCGAGACGCTCAACGACATGTTCAGAGAACCGTCTTGGTTGAACACCCGCATGAACAGGTCTGTCAGGGTTGCACCGTCATCGATCTCGAAGAACAGACGCTCACCACTAGCTCCCGTGCCACCTGTAAAGGTGGGAGACCAACTAGTACCAGTGTCCCTCGGTGTCAGGGTTCCGCCTACATTAGCAGCAACCGAAATACCAGACAACGGCTCATTAGCGAACGTATCCGCACGTGTAGCCTCTGTGATCTCAGCAAGCTTGCGAGTATTAGAAGCACTTAGTGCACCACCGGTCCCTGCTGGGCCGGTATCACCTTTATCACCCTTAAGGCCGGTAAGCCGGATGGGTAGGCTCCACGCGGTGATCGTGGTTGCACCACTGGCTGGGTCAAAGACTGCATTAGTCTCCCAGAGTGGGTCTTGCCCGGTAGGGATTGTAGTTTCCCAATCCACGGCATGTGACCCACTAAGCGATCCCGTTGCGGCTGTCCATGTCAGCAGTGTAGGACGTAGTACATCGTTAGTATTACGCTGATACACCCGGACTGTGTAACGTCCTTGTGCACCAGCAGCACCGTCATCACCGTCTGTACCTGCAATCCCCCCCACGGAGAACACAGAGCTCCAAATGGAGATCGTTGCAGGGCTAGCCGGGTTAAAGTTGGCGGTAACGGAATACAGTGGGTCCGTTCCCGCTGGAATGGTCAGTGCCCAACTGGCTGCGTTGGCTCCACCAAGCGTTCCTGGGCTTGTCCATGTTACGTCAGCAGGGGTTGCTGTAATAGCTGTACTAGACCGTTTGTACAAACGAACCAGATACGATCCTTGTGCACCCTGATCTCCCTTTGCCCCGGACGTTGTTCCAACGATGGATCCGGCGGGAATGCGGTACTTGCTAGACAGGGTATAGGTCCTTCCAGTAGTCCGACTAAAGATACGGATAGTATCTCCAGGGGTCAGAGCTACCTGGGCGGCCGTACGATAGCGAACTCTGCCCGCAGGCGCACCGGTCTGGAGGGTAAGAGAAGATAACGCAACATCTGTTTTTACGGTGCCAGTACCGGAGATGTGCCGGAATCGGATGTCGTCCGTGATGGTTAGAGTGTCGGGCACCTGTACAAAGATGTTAATAGAAAACGACGAAGTAATCCCCATAATAGCGGGAGAGAACTGCGAGGTGTTTCCGCCGAGCTCAGAGCCAGGTACCTGTGTATAAGAGAACCCGTCTGCTTCGGTAATTTCAGAGAGCTTCCGCCCGTTTGATGCACTTAGGCTGGTACCGCTTCCTGTTCCGGCAGGTCCAGTCAGTCTGAAAGGAATACCCCAGGAGGTAATAGTGGTAGCAGAACCAGACGGATTAAAGACTGCATTAGTCTCCCATACTGGGTCAGTGCCTGCTGGGATAGTAGTGCTCCAGGAACTAGCTTGGGTACCACTTAGGGCACCGGTTGAAGCTGTCCAAGTAAGGTTAGAAGGCATGGCCACAGTGGTGCTTGTACTACGCTGGTAAAGCCGTACCGTATAGGAGCCCTGTTCCCCTTGAGTACCTTGAGGGCCTGCGGGTCCTGTAGAACCTGCTTGGAACGCCCCGCTCCAGGCATTGATTCCTGTAGCACTAGAGGACGGGTCGAATGTAGCAGTGGCTTCCCATAAAGCACCTATAGTTGGATTGCTTGGTACGGTTAGGGACCACGTGGTAGGAGACCCGGTATTAGTAAGACGTGCCGCATTAGCACCAGAGGCAGGTACCCACGTGACACCAGAGGGTGCCGGGGTGCTTTGGCTACGAGTGTAGATACGTACGGTGTACGATCCTTGTGCACCCTGGGCACCAGCAGCACCAGGGTTACCTGTCGCTCCCTGGGCACCCTGAGGCCCTGTGAGCCTGAATGGTGTAGCCCAAGTAGTGATTGTAGTATCACTACCAGAGGGGTCGAACTCAGCCGAGGTACGCCATACCGGCAAGGTACCCGAAGGCTGGGTTGTAGACCAACTAGTTGCGTCAGTTCCCGATAAGGCACCCGAGCTAGCAGTCCATGTCACTACAGGAGCAGTCACGTTTGTGTCGCTAGTCGCCCGGTACAGGTTTACTCGGTATCTACCCTGAGAGCCCTGTGAAGAAGACGGTAAGCCCGTCACACCACTAGCCGGGATTCGATACTTGCTCGACAGGGTGAAGGTCGTAGGTGTGACCGTCTCGGTCTGGATTCGGACCCTACCACCGGCAGGGACAGTGATGTCCTGGGTGGTCAGGTACCGGTCCTTACCGTTACTTGAATCCGTCTGGGCAGTGGCCCCGGAGACTCTAATTGGGCTTCCCACCGCAACGTTGCTCGAATTGAACACCCGAAGTACGGCAGAGGAAATAGACTGACCCGCGGTCACTTCAAAGAAGAAGTTGTCTGTGAGAGCACTTGTGGCTACATAGGAAGCCGCAAAGGATCCTACAGGCACAGGCGGGTTAGCGCCACTAGAAGGCGCAACAGTGCCCCCAGTGGTGTCTGCATAGGATCTAGTAGCTACTTCGGTGATGTCGCCTAGCTTACGGGCGTCGGTGCCACTTAGTGAGCCACCACTGCCTCCACTACC
>WLWF01000401.1_pt1 | contig 42129 bp, 37 predicted proteins | sample 6718331 | NCBI WGS metagenome assembly WLWF01 (sample SAMN12718692, study PRJNA515312) | sponge metagenome | isolation source: marine sponge | host: Mycale hentscheli | place: New Zealand: South Island, Marlborough, Capsize Point | collected 2003-05-01 | reverse complement strand
TTTGAAATAATTTCTTCATATAAATAATCTTGAATAAATTCATTATATTTTTCTCGACAATCCGTCAATGGATTAAATGGAAATTCTGATTTGATTTGATTGATTAATTTTTTCATATTTTATTATTTATTGTTTGTTTGTTCGTTCATATATATTATCGGAATGGAATCGTATTTATATTGTAAAAGTAGTATAATTGTTTAGTGTATAAAATTAGTTGTAGAGTATTCCACAGTGTGTCAAGATGTCATACACAAGACAGTTTGTCATAAGTCATAATGTCATGACAATCAGTCATATGTGTCATGTCAGTGTGTCACGTAGGTGGGCAGGGCGAGGATGTATAGCAACAAGCATAGTAATAATGCAGAGTAAATACGTAGCGATGAGGATAATAACAATGTAACTAATAACAATAACAATAACATGATACTAATAATGATAAGTATAGTGGTAGGCTGGGTCAGTATGTGGCTACGCTGTGGGTAATGTCTGAAATATCTGGGTGAAACGAGTGAGAGCTAGAGTGGTGGTGAGGTAATGCTATACACGGTGGAGGGGGTATATACGCTGAAAAGGAGGGTATGTATGGGGGCTGGGTTAAAATATTTGACTTTCCAAAAAGACGGCGGGTCGTGAGGAGTAGGAGCAACACTACCTCTCTAATTATTTAACAACTTTTTATTTGTGACACTAGCCTTATAAGTTATATAAGTAACACCCTATTGTCACATTTTAACTTATCACTTTATTATGTAACTATATATCCTATGGGACAAAAGCTATCAGCTCAAGCAAAGAGAGACAAAGCGGCACGTGACTTAGCGTTTGCTAAAACACCGGCTAGGAGAGCTAAAAAAGCACATGCTCAACGTATGGCTAGGCAAAACCCAAGAGCGTCACAGGGTAAAGACTATGATCATAAGGATCAAAGATACGAAACTCCTTCTGCTAACAGAGGAAATGACGGACAAGGAACTAAAAAAGAAAGTGGTAAAAGGTATGCCACTTAATTAACCGAATACCTAAAAACAAATACTAACGTCCGAAAGGACAAACTAAAACAATTTATTATGGCATGTTACAAAGAACTAGTTATTCCAGTTAACACTGGAGCAGCTACAACGTACAACCACAGACTATTAATTGATATGCAGTGTCAGTCATCTATGGCAGATCACAACAATGTACAACTTTTAGTTACTGGTGCAGATTACGTTGCAACTATTACACAAGCACAAGTTGCTAATTACGCTGGACTTGTTGCTTTTCAATCAGCTGTTAAAACGTTACTTACCGATTCAACAATCGATTCGTTAACTTTAACTCCTGGTGCAGCTATTACTGAGATAGAAATCGCAGCTAACTAAGCAAAAAAGCAAAACCTTTAGATTTAAGGCGTCTTAATCGGCGCCTTACTTCTATTTTTATTAATTTTAAAACCAAAACCAATGACACTATTTCATTACCAGACTAACACACAGTTTAGTCAACCGCAAATTACAGAAGAAACCATTAATCTTTGGAAACATCTTTCAGAAAAAAAGAACTGGAGAATAACCCAATTACCAAGTGGATATTATCAATCAGAATACAGAGACCCAGATTGCAAGTGTAATCCTGAAAAGGACACATGTTGCGAAAAATGGATCGACGTAACAAGAAGAGAGACCGTAGAAGGAGCTGAACAAGCTATTGACGGATCTGTCGAGCACTACAAAAGGAAAGTTAATTATTTAAAAGGACCTACAGTAGTAAAAACATTCAAGTAAACCACGTAAATACAATTTAATATAATGAATTTTAATAATCCAAACAGTATAGTTAAGGATTTGACCTTTAATAAAAAGGCAAGTACTAAAATAATGAAAGGTGTAAACAAGCTAGCGAAGGCTGTAAGCTCAACTCTTGGTGCATCTGGAAAATGTGTGATCTATGAAGATACCATGGGTCAGCCGGTGATAACAAAAGATGGTGTAACCGTTGCGGAAAGCGTAGTCTTAATGGATCCGGTTGAGAACATTGGTGCAACTTTAATAAAAGAAGCCGCATCTAAAACAGTAGAAGAAGCAGGAGACGGTACCACAACGGCAACCGTCCTTGCTCATTCTATATTACAAAGCTATAATGAGTACGAAGGGTGGGAAACTCTAAGAAATATCAAAAATGGCATAGATTACTCTAAAGATAAAGTTATAGAGTACCTAGAAAAAATAAAAAAACCTGCAGACGAAGACTTAATTAAGCATGTTGCTAGAATATCTTGCAATAATGACGAAATTTTAGGTAATCTAATAGCAGAAGCCTACGAAAAAGTAGGGAAAAACGGCGTAGTTTTGATGGAGGGCTCAAAAGATGAGCAAACACACATCGAAATTGTTGATGGAGTCGAACTTCATGGCTGTAAAATAAAATCACCGCACTTATTAACCGACAAAGACAATCAAAAAGCAATATTAGATGATCCGTATATCCTAATTATTGATGGTCCTGTCGAAAACGTGCGTAATATACAGACAATATTAGAATTTATCATAAAAGGTGGTAAATCTCTACTAATTATGGCAGATGTTGGCCAACAACCGTTCGCAACACTGTTAATGAACAAGGTAAAAGGTAATATAAAAGTAAATGTTATTGATTTACCCGGCTTTGGGCCATCTAAGAGAGATACTTTGGAAGACTTAGCACTATTAACAGGCGCTAAAGTTATAAGTGAAGAACTTGGAGATGATATGGACATGTTAAAGCCTGATGTTTTAGGTAGAGCAAAAAAAGCTGTTACTGATAAAAGATCAACTGTGCTTACGGTAGACAAAGATCCTAAGCTTTTAAAAGAAAGGATTAAATCTGTAGAAAAGAAAATAAAAGAAACTAAAGATAAGTACTGGAAAGGTCTTCACAAGAATAGACTAGCCATGTTATCAGGTCTAGTTGGTATAATAAAAGTTGGTGCTTATTCTAAAGTTGAGCAAAAAGAAAAAATGGATAGAGTTGAAGATGCTCTATACGCTACTAAAGCTGCTATTGAAGAAGGTATAGTGCCAGGTGGTGGTATAGCTTTATTAAACGCGGCTCAAAGAGTGGAAAACCACGGCGGCGCAGGTGAGCTTATACTTTTAAGTGCAATACAAGCTCCTTTTGAAAAAGTGTTAGATAACGCTAATATGATAGAAAGAACAGCTTGGGCTGAAGGTTGGGAAGAAGGCGAAGGTATAGATGTTACATGTGGCTGTACTAAAAACATGGTAGAAGTTGGTATTGTAGATCCCTTACTAGTAACTAAGTCTGCTTTAAACCATGCGGTGAGTGTTGCTAAGACAATTATGTCTGCCGATTGTGTAATTTCAAACGTCAGAGAATAATGAAAGCAATAAACTACTATATAGTAATAGAAAAGATAAAAGAAGAACCAAGAGAGGTTGGTGGTCTTATTATCGCAGAATCAAAAGATACAGAGGTTAGATATAAAAAAGCCAAAGTAATAACAGTTGGTGACAAAGTACAAGGGGTTGTAGAAGATGATATTATTTTTTATGACAAACATGCTGGTCACGGTATTTCTTACAAAGAAAAAGTATATACTGTTATAAACCTAGGTGATGTAGTTTTAGTTGAATGAGACTAAGCGCGTCTGATATAAGAGATATAAATTTGTTTAAGTATTACAGGCTCGTTAGAAAATGGGCCTGTAAAACTTATGACTTAAAAGATGCAGATTTGGAATTACTTATATATTTAGATTGCAAAACTCATTTTACACGTAATGATTTTATAGAGGGTGTATATACATACTCCTGGGACAAAGCCAGATGGGAACGACTGCGTAAAGCAGGTTGGATCGATGTTTGGCGTCACCGAAACCGCACTTCAATTAAATACAGCGTTTACAAAACTTCTTTCAGATGTAGACAGCTAATCTCAAGAATTTACAGAATATTGCTTGCTGAGGAGGATTTACCTACTAGCGAGCGAAGCAAGTTTTACAACAATAAGTCGTATACAGATAAGGTGTATAATAAAGCCATTGATGATATGATTAAAGATAAAAATAGATAATCATGGCATACAAAGGCTACAAAGGATGCGGACCAAAAAAATTAGGTGCATCACCAATCAAACAGCGACAAAGCGTAATGCAGAAAGAAGACGGTAGCGCGTACACTAAACAAGATGCAGATAACGATCACAAAAGAAAATTAGCAGCAAGTGTTAAAGATGTTTCTGTAGAGTCAACAAGAAAAGGTGGTTCTGTAGGCGGAGGAATGATAAGCGGCGGAAAAGTATTAAGTGGCGCTACACAAATTGCTAAATTTGCAGCTAAACATATAGCTAAAAAAGGCGGTGCTAAAGCAGTAAATAAATTATTAAATAACTAACTAACATAAAAACAAAATAATGGCTTACAATAAAACACCATTTAAAATGATGGGAAAATCACCCATGATGAAAGCATTAGTAGGTAAACAAGGTAACTTACCAATGCACTTGCAAGAAAAAATACTAGCTTCACCAGTTAAGCAAAAAGAAAGCTTAAAAAAAGGGTCTGACTTAACTGAAGCAGAAAAGAAAAAAATGAGAGAGGAATCTGTTTTTGGACCTGAAGGAAAAAGAGTAGCTAAGCCACCAAAAAATAGAAAAAAAGCTAGAGCAAGGGAACAAATGAAGCAAGATTCTTCTGGAGTTAAAGATATAATGACTGGAGCTCCTGCTAAAATGTATAAAAAATCTCCAGTTAAACAGGTTAAAGTTAAAGACTTGCCTGAAAAAGCTGTTGAAGCGGGTGAAAACATAGTTAAAGGAGTTAAAAAGCTTGGTAAGAAAATAGGTAATATTACTTTAGTAAGCAAAGAGAAACAAGATTGTAAGAAAAAAGGTGGTAGATTTAAAAAAGGTAAATGTTATATGCCTGAGTCTCCGGCTAAGAAAAAAGGATGCAGTAAAAAATATTAATATGGGAACAAAAGGAACAACAACAATGCCAATAACTATGAGAGCTAAAGCTGGAGAGTTTACTGGTGAAAAAAGTGAAAGCTACGTAAAAGCAGCAGAAGGTGTAATAACTACTGCTTCAGGCGGTATGCCAATTCAAACAAAGCCTGAGTCTTATTTATTTAATAATTCACCTAAGTCTCCAATAGACGGTTCAGGTGGAGGAGATAAAGAAGGCGGAAAGTAAAATGGCTTATATACAGAGTAACAGCCCTTTTAAGCAAAGAAAAGATTATCCTGTAATAGAGAAAAAATTAGACAAAGGTGTTATAGCTGAGGCTAATAAAGATGGAACTATATTTGTAAGCAAAGATGTTTCACCTGTAGTTCAAAAACATGCTGTTAAAGAAGAGATAGAGCACCAAAAAGACATGGAGTCAGGTAAATTAGATTACACTGACAACAATGTAAAGTATAACGGTAAGAATTACCCTCGTAAAAATGGTAAGATACTGTATAGTGGAAAATGGTTGCAAGAGGGCGATAATAGATTTCCTTGGGAAAAAGGAGCAAAAGAAAGAGCTTATGGCTCAGTAAAAAACGCATAATATGGGATTTAAGTTAAGATTAAGAAACGTACAGCAAGGAAGCGGTAAAGCTAGTCCTTTTAAAATAAATGACTCTTTAGTTATGGGAGCTGGAATTGCAGCTAAAAGTTTTAATAATCTTGGAGGTGGATATAATCAAGGTTTAAATCAAACTCGACCACTAGTCGAAGATGATGACAGTGATACTGGTAGCTCTGAAGTAGCAGCAAAAAAACCAACTTGCGCTGAAACTGGATTAACTGGTAAGGCTTTAGAAACTTGTCAAGAAAACATAAATAAAGATTTCCTTGAAAACGATAAAAAGAGGCTAGAAGCAGAAGCAAATGCTAAAAAAGAAAAAGATTGTAGAAGCCAAAAAGATTCAAAAGGTAAAAACTATAAAAATTGTGCAGCAATTGAGAGAGATGATCCTAATTATTTAAAAGGTATTATGAATGACGAAACAGAAAAAAACCTTAAAACAGATCCTTTACCTTCATCAGACTTAACAAATAGCAATAAATTTAAATCAGCAGAAGAAAACGCTGGTATTTTACCTGAAATAGGTAAATTACCAAAAAGATAAAAAACTAACAACTATGGCATTTAAAATGAAAAGAGCTGGGATGAGTCTCAGATCAACAACTAGAGTAGCTCCACAGCTAACACAATACCAAGGTTCATCACCTTTGCATCAAGAAAAAAATATTGAGATTCAAGGTCAAGGTACTGACCCGCTTGTAATCCAAGGAATGGTTGAAGCTGATGCTGGTAAGACTGTTTTTCAAGAAGATGATGGAGGTAGTGGTGGACTAAATGCTTGCGATAAATACGTTAAAGGTGATAATCTAGCTCCTGATTCCCCAGCTTGCCTACAATATAAAGAACACCAGGAAACGGTAAAAAATGATCCTTGTTATCAATACAAACGCCCTGGAGGGTCTAATTGTAAACCAGGGTATACATTAAACCCTAATCCAACAAAGGGCGATAGGGGCACTTGCTGTATAAAAGTCACTGAAGGAACTGAAGAGGAAATATCAAACGTAACAGGTAATTATACATCACCTGGTCAAATGCAACCTTTAACTCATATACTCAACCCTAGAGAGATGAGAAGAAATAACAGAATGCTTAGAATAGGTTCTGACGGTGATGAAAGATCAATTAAAAAAGCTAACAAAAACATTAGACAAGCTATAAGACGTGGCCAAGAGCCTAGTGAAAATGATTTAGCTATTATATCTGGACAAGCTTTAGGTAACTACGATGGCTTAAATATGAAGCAAGATTCATCAGGTTACAGAGATTGGTTTACTGGTCAACAATATAAATCAGTTCAAACAATGCCTGGTGGTGAAATGGGTGAAGGTAAAAACTATAATGATTTAGTAAGAAGCGCGGCAAAAGATCTTTACGCAGCTGATCCTTCTAAATATCCTGATGAAGCTAGTCTTTTAGCTGCTGCTGAAAAAGCAACTATACAAGCTAGAACAGACGGAGACGGAAGTGATCCTAGAGTAGCTGGTGGTAAATACTTAAGCCGTAGAACTAGAAAACTAATGGAAGATAGAAACGTTGACACTAGTCGTTTTGGTACTTATGGTCAAAAAGGTAAAAGTAAAAGAAAAAGAGATTACGATAAAAGAAAAGTAAAAAAATATAACAATGAACTAAAAAGTGTTCAAAGTGCTTTTGATGCTGATGGTAATTTTGACAGAAAGAAAGCTGGTATGTCTAAAAGAAAATATGACAAACTAAAAAGAAAATCAGAAGCAAGAGGTGGTGATGTTAGTGCTTTTAAGAAAAAAGCCTCACCAATACATATGACTGTAAATGTAACTAAGCCATCTTACAAAATGGGTGGATTTGGATCTAAATAGTTATGGGTTTTAAACTACCAAATAAAAGCATAAAATCAGCAATATCTACAACTGGCTATAAATCTGATAGTCCAGATGTAGATAATGATGTTAATATAATACCTGGCAATAAAATTACTATGAAAGGTGTTGATTTTCCTGTAAAAGGCGTAGGTAGTAATGGTGTTACAAAAAACATGAAACCAGGAGAAGACCATGATTTTGGTGATGCTGATTATGTTGTTGAAACACCTATAAAACAATCTAATAAAAGAACCAAAGGTAAAGGTAGACATTTTAGAAAATCAGAAGAAGGTGCTGGTATGACAGCAGCTGGTGTTGCTTCATATAAAAGACAAAACCCAGGTAGCAAACTAAAAACAGCTGTAACTGGTAAAGTAAAGGCTGGTAGCAAAGCTGCTGGACGTAGAAAATCTTTTTGTGCTAGATCGAAAGGGTGGACAGGTGAAAGAGGTAAAGCTGCAAGACGCAGATGGAAATGTTAAAACATATATATTATGACTTGGATAAAAAAACACTTAAAAGTATCTGTACCATCTCCTATTAAACAAGAGAGGAAGAACGAAATAAACGTTACAGCTAATAGAAATAAAACTAAAAGCGTAACTAATGCTGGCGAAAGTAGCACTACTCTTAGTGGTGGTTTAGATTATAGACGTGGTCTTACCAGTATATACGCTAGAGGTGATAGTGATAAAAACTATAGCACTGGTATTAACATGAGCAACAAAAAAGGTAATGTATCTGGTGGCTTTAATTACAACAAGAATAATTTTGGAAATAACATAGGTGCTAATCTTAAAATAAAATTTTAACATGCCAAAAAAGAAATTTAGTGAAACAAAAGTCGGAAAGTTTTTATCAAAAGCTGCTCCAGGTATATTAGGAACCGTGGGTGATATATTACCTGATAACGGTTTATTTGGTGTTGTAAAAAATCTTATATCAAAAGATGAAGCAATGCCGGTTGAAGATAAAGAAAAAGCTTTAAAGCTATTAGAACAAGATATGGTAGAAATGCAAGAAATAAGTAAGCGTTGGGCTAGCGATATGAAAAGCGATTCATGGCTTAGTAAAAACACACGTCCACTTACGCTTATATTTTTAACAGTATCGATGGTATTGTTGATATTTTCAGACAGCTTAGGTGATTCTTTTGATGTTGACTCCGGTTGGGTTGACTTATTGAAATCATTATTAATAACTGTGTACGTGGCATACTTTGGTTCACGAGGCGCAGAAAAATTTAAGAAAATATCTAAATAATGGCTAGACTTAATCAATACCCATTAGATGGCAGTATAGACAAAACAGATATATTAATAGGATCAGATAATGGTGGAACTACTAAAAACTATAGAGTAGCAGACATAGGCAAAGCTATAAGTAAATTTAACATGTCTGGTCAACCACAAATATGCTACAGGTATAATAAAGGTTCTAATTTAACTGGTAACTTAAGTATAGTTGGCCAAACAAATGCAACTAAAACATTTACATCAATTAATAGTGTTATAGTAAGTAAATTTGCTTTTGGTGAAACAAACACCGCTGAAAACATATTACTAAATATGGTTGGTCAAGAGATTACTATAACAGATATAGATAATCCGAATAACTTTGGTGCTTATACTTTAGACTCAGCAACCGTTTTACCTAGTGATAATAATTTTTATACACTGGCTCTCTTCAATACTGGAGGTGCCGGTAATATTGTTTTCGAACAATTCTATGTAATGACTAGTAAGAAGGGTGATTTGTCTTTTGTATACACTCAAACAAACGCGGCTAGTGAATGGGTTATAACACATAACTTAGGTAAAAAACCAAGTGTTACGATAGTAACAGCAACAGATACAACTGTTATAGGTGAAGTTACATATAACAACGATAATAAATTAACAATTAATCTTACTAGCGCTAACTCTGGTAAAGCATACTTAAACTAACAATAACTAACAAAACTTAAAAAATGGCATTAAAATATTTAGTTGATTTAGATATCAACGACAACGTTCTTCAAAACGCAAGATTGTTTTCAAGCGGAACCGCACCTACCGGCTCAATTGGTGCTATATTTGTAGATACATCAGACAGTAATAAATTAAAGTACCACAACGGTAGTGAATTCGTAGCTTTAGGAACCGGTACTGCAACAGGTGACTTAACAGCTATAGTAGCTGGAGGTGGTTTAACAGGAACAAGCTTAAGTGGTCCAATACCAACTTTAAACGTGGGTGCAGGAACAGGTATAACTGTTAACGCTGACGACGTTGCTGTTAGCGCTTCTCAAACAGGCATATCAAGTTTACTAAATGACGGTTTATGTGTTGGTCAAGACGCCAATACTAAAATATGTTTTACCGGTAACAGTGTTGTTATGACAGCTGGAGGATCTTCTCAGGTAACCTTAATAGATGGTATTTTCTTTCCATCAGCAGATGATGATCTTGATTTAGGTAGCACTGGTAAAAAATGGAAAGATGCTTACTTTGATGGTGTTGTAAACTCAGATTCTTTTGTTGGTCCTTTAACTGGTAACGTAACTGGTAATGTATCGGGATCTTCCGGGTCTTGTACTGGTAACGCAGCAACAGCCACTAAGATTAGTAGTATCACAAATAGTAACATTGTTCAACTTACGACGTCTCAAACATTAACAAATAAAACTTTAACTTCACCTACTCTAACAACACCGGCTTTAGGAACACCTGCTTCTGGTGCTTTAACTAATTGTACGTTTCCAACGCTCAACCAAAATACAACAGGTTCTGCTGCAACACTTACAACAGCTAGAGCTATTAACGGTACTAATTTTGATGGTTCAGCTAATATAACAGTAACAGCTGCTGCTGGTACTTTAACAGGCACAGCACTTAAATCAACAGTAGTTACTACTTCAGCAACATCTGTTGGGGCTTTAAATTCTGGTTCTATAACATCAGGTTTTGGAGCTATAGATGTAGGTAGTAGCAAAATATCAGCTGGTAGCTTCGATGCTTCAGAAGGTAATATTGATAACGTTGGTACAATAACTCTAGACGCTATTGAAGCTGATGGTAGCGCTATAACAATAGGTACAGGTACTTCAGGTGACACCGTATTGATTGGTCACGGTACTTCAGAAGTTACTATTGGTGATAATTTAACTGTTTCTGGTGATTTAACAGTAAATGGAACAACTACTACTGTAGATTCAACTACTGTTGCTATAGGTGACAACATGATGAAGTACGCTAAAGACAATACAGCTAATTCAGTTGATATTGGTTGGTATGGTAAAGCGGTTGTTTCTTCAGCTAATAAGTTTCCAACTATGTTTTATGATGCTAGCTCTGGAATTACAACGCCATTATTTCAAGTTGGTATTGCAACAACAGAACCAGGATCAACAGGTGCTATAGCTGTAAAAGGTACAGTAGTCGCTAATTTATCTGGTAATGTTACAGGAAATGTATCAGGATCTTCTGGATCATGTACGGGTAATGCTGCTACAGCTACAAACGTAGCTTACACAGGTTTAACTGGGTCTGTTCCAACTTGGAATCAAAGTACTACTGGAAACGCGGCTACTGCAACCAAGATAACTTCTATTACAAACAGTAATATAGTTCAGCTTACAACAAGTCAAACTTTAACTAATAAGACACTAACATCTCCTACTATTAGCGATACGTCTAACATTACTTTTCCAACTTTTAACCAAAGCACTACGGGTAATGCGGCAACAGCTACTAAGATATCAAGTATAACTAATAGCAATATTGTTCAGAAAACTTCTACGCAGACGTTAACAAATAAAACGCTAACATCTCCTACATTAACTACTCCAGCGCTTGGCACTCCAGCCTCTGGTACTTTGACAAACTGTAGTTTCCCTACATTAAATCAAAACACTACTGGATCAGCTGCTACGCTTGGAACAAGTAGAACAATAGGTATGACTGGTGATGTTGTTTGGACTTCAGCTTCATTTAATGGATCTGGAAACGTAACAGGAACTTCTACAATACAAACTAAAGCTGTTGAGCACTCTATGCTTGCTAATGACATACAAGGTAGACAAACTTTGCTTAACTCTGGTGTTAGTGGTATTGGTAGAGCTTATAATACTGGCAGTAATGGTCTTACTATATTTACTATAACTTTAGCTACTTTTTATGGAGCTGGAGATCCAGACGGTAGATTTATACAGGTTGAATTATATGAAGCTTCAACTTATGCTACTGTTTACGCAGACGTTGCTAGAGCAGCAGCGACAGTTACAGTTACAATGAAAGGTAATGTAGCTGATTCAGCTTACGGAATACTTCTTAAGCCAGTGTCAGCTTAATAACAATAATATTTAACCGGCTCTTCGGGGTCGGTTTTTAATTTAATATACAATAGATGGCAAATTTTTTAACAGACGCAACTTTTGCAGGAACAGGAACTTTTGGAGGAGATGTAACTATTGCAGGCAATATAGATCTACCAGATAACAAAATAATAAGGCTTGGCGCATCTGATGATTTACAAATATATCACTCAAGCACGGGCACTGGTTCGTTTATTCAAGAATCAGGTCCAGGAAGTTTAGAAATATACTCAGACACAGGTGTTAATATAAAGTCAGGAGCATTAGGAGAAAACTACGCTAAATTTACATTAAATGGACCTATAGAGCTTTACTATGATAACTCTAAAAAGTTTGAAACTACGACCTCAGGTGTTTCTGTAACGGGTAGTATAGTTGTAAGTGGCACGGTTGATGGTAGAGACGTTGCTAGTGATGGTAGTAAGTTAGATGGTATTGCGTCTGGGGCAACTGCTAATACCGGAACAGTTACAAGCGTGTCAGCATCTACATCGTCTTCGTTAGATGGATTAAGTGTTTCATCAGGAACATCAACGCCAGTTATTGGTTTAGATATCGCTAATGGTTTAAGTGCTTATGCAGACGGATTTGATGACGGATCTATAGATTACAGTCAAGTTTTTGTACCTATTTGTGATGACGACAATGGCGGTGGAAACGTGAAAACCTCTATTAAAGATATCATGGAAGGAGGTGTTGACAGCAAACATCAATTTGTATTAAATAGTAATTTCTCAGACGACACGTCATCTACTAGTACTTTTTATATGCCATTTAATTCTTTATCAGATACCACGTCTGGTCAGTATTATGTTCACTGGGCTGCTCCATGCACAGGAAGAATTAAAAGAATAATAATGCAGCATACGTCTGGAAGTATGAGTAGTGGTTTTACTACTCAGTTACAAGTATATAAAAACGGTTCAACATTTGCAACATCAGGCGAATTAACAGTTTCAACAACAAACGACGGTGGTTATATAGAATATAATCCTAGTGGATCAGATACCGGTAACGTTTCTTTTGTGAAAGGAGATAGAATTAGAATTAGGTATAACAAAAGCGCGACTGGTAAATACTGGAGAGGCGTTGCTGCTTCTATAATAATAGAATTAGATCAAGTATAATTATGGCAAATATAAACGACAACATAAGAGGTAAAAAGTTATTTAAAGAAGGTACTTCAAAGCAATTTGCTTCTAAAGGTAGCGACGGTGAGTTTACTGTTTCAAAAGAAATATCTGATGATCTTGCTGCTCTCACGGACATTAGCGATGTATTTAATGACGATGGTTTATATCAAGTAAATAGATATTTAATAAAACAACTAGAAGATGTTAGAGCTGACGTAGAAGAATTACATGCGTTTATAAAAGATGCTTTTGGTAAAGATTCATCAAGCGCTGCTTCACAAGGTGCTAAAGGCGATAAAGGTGACACTGGTTCACAAGGACCAAAAGGTAGCACTGGCTCTCAAGGTCCTGCTGGATCTAACGGTGCTGATGGGAATGACGGCAGTAATGGATCTAAAGGAGACAAAGGAGACACAGGTTCTCAAGGGCCAAAAGGTGATACAGGTAGTACTGGGCCTCAAGGCCCTGCTGGCGCAGCTGGCGCAAAGGGCGATAAAGGCGATACTGGCTCTACAGGTTCTGCCGGGGCAAAAGGTGATAAAGGTGATACCGGAGCTGCAGGTTCTAATGGAACAAATGGAAGCGCTGGTGCTAAAGGAGATACAGGTAGCGCCGGAGCTAAGGGTGATAAAGGCGATACAGGATCGCAGGGACCAGCTGGTAATGACGGATCAAACGGAACCAACGGAAGCGATGGCGCTAAGGGAGACAAAGGAGATACCGGAGCAACCGGAGCAACCGGAGCAACTGGTGCAGCTGGTAGTAATGCTTCAGTAAGCGGAGCAACAACTAGTTTTGCTGTAGGTAAAGTAACATATACATTTAAAAACGGATTACTAGATACAGCTAAGTAATTTACAAACAATCATAAATAGGTGATTAGTATATATATAGGATAAATAATTAAATATAATAAAATGGCAAAAAAAATCAAAAAGAAAGAGCTTGATACTCTTCAAGCTGTAGTAAGCGAATTAAACAATATCAAACTAAGAATAGGTGACGTTGAAACTCAAAAGCATTTGTTGCTACATAAAGCTGCTGAGTTAGAAAGTACTGATCTTAAGAAAGTGCAAGACGAATTAGAAGAAACTTATGGTAAAGTTAGCATAAACATTACTGACGGAACTATATCAGAAATAAAAAAAGATGAGTCTAGTAAGGAAGATTAGTATAGGTAAAGATTATAAAAACGATTCAATGCATTATTCAGTAGGCCAAGAAGTTTACGGTGGTCACACTATAGATTGTATAATAGAAGAAAATGACAAGTATTCTATTTATATAAAAAAAGGTGTAAACATATTACCTTGGAAAGATTTTAATAAAAACATGGCAATATCAGTTGAGTACAACTTAGATTATTAATGAAAAGTGTAATCAATTTTATAATTAAACCAAAAGCAACTAGATATAACAACATAAAAAAAATAGGCGATAAAGAACTTATATTAAACACTGAGATCTTTACTCATCAAAACGTTAGTAGAAACGCTATAGTTTTGGAAACGCCTACAGTAGGTTGCTCAGAGGTTATGCAGGGTGACGAAGTTATAGTACATCACAATGTTTTTAGAAGATGGAGAGATATTAAAAATAGAGAAAAAAACTCTAAATCTTTTTACAAAGAAGATATGTATTTTGTAATGCCAGATCAAATATTTGCTTATAAAAGAAACGATGTCTGGAAAGCTGTAAAAGGCTTTAGCTTTGTAAAACCAATAGAAAACAAAGATAAGTTCTCTACAAGCAAAGAAGAGCCTTTAAAAGGTGTCATAAAACACGTGGATCCAGACTTAATGGATAAAGGTATATATTTAAACTCTTTAGTTGGATTTACACCCAACTCTGAATACGAGTTTATAATAGACGGGCAGAGGTTATACCGAGTTCCCACTAATTCAATTACAATTAAATATGAATATCAAGGAGACGAAAAAGAGTATAATCCAAGCTGGACATAAAGCGGTTGAAGAATTAATAAAAGTAGCTAAAGAAGCTATTGTAGATTCAGGAGACGATATAACAGCCGACAGACTTAAAAACGCAGCGGCTACAAAAAAGCTAGCTATATTTGACGCGTTTGAAATATTGACTAGAATACAAGAAGAAGAAGATATGCTTAACAATAAACCTAAAAAAGAAGATGAAACAAAATCTTTTGGTGGTTTTGCAGAAAGAAGATCTAAGTAATGTACGAGCAAAGTCTATATGAGGTTATAGAACCTATTAAAATAAACACCATAAAAAGACTTAATAAGTCTAAAAAATGGAAATACGGGTATAACAAAGAACACGATGTGGTTGTTATATCAAAGACTGGTCAGATTGGCGAAGTGTATAGCATACAAAACTTAAAAATAGCTTTGCCAAAGATGGACAAAGTTCATGAGTTTGAGAAAAACACTTGGGCTAGAAAAGAATATCCTAAGCAATTAAGCAAAATAAAAACAGTTTTTGACTGGAAAGAATACCCAGAAGACTTCAAAGAAAAGTGGTATGATTACATAGATACCGAATTTATTAGAAGAGAGCAAGGTTTTTCATTTTACAACAAAGGATTACCTACTTACATCACTGGCACTCATTATATGTATTTACAATGGAGTAAAATTGATGTTGGTGCACCAGACTTTCGTGAAGCTAATAGGTTGTTTTTTATATTTTGGGAGGCTTGTAAAGCTGACGTAAGATGTTATGGAATGTGTTATCTTAAAAACCGTCGGTCAGGTTTTTCTTTTATGGCATCAGGTGAGGTTGTTAATTTAGCAACTATATCTAGTGATTCAAGATATGGTATTTTATCAAAGTCCGGACCAGATGCAAAGAAAATGTTTACAGATAAAGTGGTTCCAATATCAGTTAATTATCCTTTTTTCTTTAAACCAATACAAGACGGTATGGACCGTCCAAAAACAGAGCTAGCGTTTAGAGTACCAGCTAGCAAGCTTACGCGTAGAAAAATTACTAGCAACGAAGCAATACAAGAGCTAGAAGGTTTAGATACTACAATAGATTGGAAAAATACAGGTGACAATAGTTATGATGGTGAAAAACTTAAATTACTAGTTCACGATGAAAGTGGTAAGTGGGAAAGACCTAATAATATATTAAACAACTGGAGAGTTACAAAAACTACACTTAGACTAGGTTCTAGAATTATTGGCAAGTGTATGATGGGATCAACATCTAATGCTTTAGACAAGGGTGGTGATAATTTTAAAAAACTATATAGAAACTCAGATGTTACAAAAAGAAACCGCAATGGACAGACAAGCTCAGGACTCTATAGTTTGTTCATACCTATGGAATGGAACTACGAGGGATTCATTGATTCTTATGGCTTACCTGTATTCGATACGCCCGAGCAAGAAACTACTGGACCGTATGGAGAAAGTATAGATGTAGGTATATTAGAACATTGGCAAAACGAAGTCGATGGTTTAAAAACAGATGGTGATGCTTTAAATGAATTTTACAGACAATTTCCAAGAACTGAAGAACATGCTTTCAGAGACGAAACAAAAAATAGTATATTTAATTTAGCAAAAATATACGAGCAAATAGATTTTAACGAGGACTTAAATAATGACTCTCAAGTAACAGTCGGTAGTTTTCAATGGGTTAACGGTATAAAAGATTCTAAAGTAATATTTTATCCTAATCCCGCAGGAAGATTTAAAGTTAGTTGGGTGCCTACGTTACACAAACAAAATTTAAGCATTATTAAGAACGGCTTAAAATATCCAGGAAACGAACACATGGGTGCTTTTGGTTGTGATAGTTATGATATATCAGGAACAGTAGATGGTACGGGTTCAAAAGGAGCTTTACACGGTCTAACTAAGTTTAGTATGGAAGATCATCCGCCAAATCAGTTCTTCTTAGAGTATGTAGCAAGACCACAGACGTCAGAGATGTTTTTTGAGGACGTTCTGATGGCTTTAGTATTCTACGGAATGCCTATACTTGCAGAAAATAATAAACCTCGCCTATTGTATTATTTAAGAAGGCGTGGTTATAGAGGTTATTCAATGAATAGACCCGATAGAGCTTGGAATAAACTATCAACAGCTGAAAAAGAAGTTGGTGGTATACCAAATTCAAGTGAAGATATTAAGCAAGCACACGCTGCTGCTATAGAAATGTATATACAAGACCATGTTGGAATAAAGTCTGATAATACATATGGAACATGTTATTTTAATGAAACATTGCAAGACTGGGCAAAGTTTGATATTAATAACCGTACAAAGTTTGATGCGGCTATTAGTTCAGGTCTAGCTATTATGGCTTGCAACAGACATTTGTACAGAGCAAATCCAATTATGAAAAAAGAAAAATTAAACTTAAGCATAGCTAAATACAAGCAATCAGGTATGCAATCAAAACTAATAGAAAATTAATATGGCTGAGTCAGTTGTAAAAGGTTATTTTCCGAGTCAAGTTGTACCTGACGCAGAAAAAGTAAGTGCTGAGTATGGTTTACAAGTAGGTAAAGCTATTGAGTACGAGTGGTTTGATGGATCTACATCTGCCAGAAGATACAGTCAGCATCAAGCTGAGTTTCATAAATTAAGGCTTTACGCTAGAGGTGAGCAACCTATACAGAAGTATAAAGATGAGTTATCAATAAACGGTGACTTAAGCTATTTAAACTTAGACTGGAAACCAGTTCCAATTATATCTAAGTTTGTTGACATAGTAGTTAACGGTATATCAGAAAGAAGTTACGATATAAAAGCGTACTCACAAGATCCGTACGGAGTTAGTAAAAGAACTAAGTACATGGAATCTATACTTAGAGATATGGAAACACAAGAGTTATCTGCGTTTGCGCAAGAGGCTTTTGGAATTGCATTATTTGAAAATCCTCCAGAAAAACTTCCTGATAGTCAAGAAGAATTAGACTTGCACATGCAGTTAAGCTACAAGCAGGGTATTGAATTAGCAGAAGAACAAGCTATAAGCGTATTACTTAAGGGTAATAGATATGATTTAGTAAAGAGAAGAATTAATTACGATTTAGCAACTATAGGTATTGGTTGTGTTAAGAATACTTTTTCTACATCAGAAGGAGTAAAAGTTGAATACGTTGATCCTGCTAATATAGTTTATTCATACACGGAAGATCCTGATTTTCAAGACGTATACTACGTTGGTGAAGTAAAAACAGTTCCTATCAATGAGCTTAAAAAAGAATTTCCAAATTTAACTGACGAAGATTTAAAAAGTATACAAGCTCAAAGTATACATAGTCCTGGCTACTCTAACAGTAGATACGACTCTTCAAGCTATGATGATAAAAACCAAATTCAAGTTTTATATTTTAACTATAAAACATATATGAATGAAGTTTATAAAGTTAAAGAAACAGCAAGTGGTGCTGAAAAAATAATATTAAGAGACGATACTTTTGATCCACCTATAAATGAAATGACTGGTAATTTTGGTAAAATATCAAGGTCATTAGAAGTTTTATACGAAGGTGTTTTAATATTAGGTACTGATTACTTATTAAGATGGGAGCTTGCTAAAAACATGATGCGTCCAAAAAGTGATTATAGTAAGGTTAAAATGAACTACGCTATAAATGCACCTAGAATGTACAAAGGTAAAATTGATTCACTAGTAAAGCGTATAACTGGCTTTGCTGATATGATTCAATTAACTCATTTAAAACTACAACAAGTAATGTCTAGAATGGTACCAGATGGTGTTTATTTAGACGCTGATGGTTTAGCTGAAGTTGATTTAGGTAATGGAACAAATTATAATCCGCAAGAAGCATTAAATATGTTCTTTCAGACGGGATCTATTATAGGTAGATCTTTCACTTCTGAAGGTGATATGAATCCTGGTAAAGTACCTATTCAAGAGATAGCGTCAGGTAATGGTAGTGGTAAAATGCAGAGCTTAATAGCTAACTACAATTACTACTTGCAAATGATACGTGATGTAACAGGACTTAATGAAGCTAGAGACGGTAGCGTACCTGACAGTAGAGCGTTAGTAGGTGTTCAAAAGCTAGCAGCCGCAAATAGTAATACAGCAACAAGACATATATTACAATCTGGTTTAGCTTTAACACAAGAGCTTGCAGAAGGTTTATCGTTAAGAATATCTGATATATTAGAGTTCTCGCCTACAAAAGAAGCTTTCGTACAAAAAATAGGTAATCAAAACGTAGGAATACTAGAAGATATAGCTAAGTTACATTTACATGATTTTGGTATATTTATAGAACTTATGCCTGATGATGAAGAAAAACAAATACTTGAGAATAACATTCAAGCAGCTGTAGCTGGTGGTTTAATAGATCTTGAAGACGCTATTGATCTTAGAGAGCTAAAAAACATAAAACTTGCAAATCAACTATTAAAAATACGTAGAAAGAAAAAGCAAGAGAGAGATCAGAAAATGCAACAAGAGAATATGCAGGCTCAAGCTCAAGCAAACGCCCAGGCCCAACAAGTTGCTGCTCAAGCTGAAGTTCAAAAAGCTCAACAACTACTTCAAATAGAAACACAAATGGAGCAAATGAAAGGACAAATGAAGTCTCAACAGATGCAACAAGAAGCTATGTTAAAGAAAGAGTTAATGGCTTTAGAGTTTGAATTTAACATGCAGTTAAAAGGTTTAGAGGTCGATAACGCTAAAAACAAAGAGCAATATAAAGAAGATCGTAAAGACGAAAGAACAAAAATACAAGCTAGTCAACAAAGTGAGTTGATAGCTCAAAGACAGAATGACGCGCCACCAAAGAAATTTGAGTCTTCTGGCAATGATAACATGAGTGGTTTTAACTTAGGTTCATTTGGACCTATGTAATTAATTTTATAATTTTATAATATTTTATTATGGCTAAAAAAGAAAAAGTAGTCGAAGAGGTGGTAGAGCTTGTTGAAGAAACAAAAGCTCCTGCTGAAAAGACCGAAAAAGGTGATCTAGTACCTGAAGTTACTGTTAAAGAAGATGGTACACACAAAATAGATTTTGACAAATTAGTGGCTAAGCCAGAAAAAGGCAAGGTTACTGAAGAGGTTAAAGAAGAGGTTAAGGTTGAAGAACCTGTAGCTGTTGTTGAAGAAGAAGCTGTGCCTGAAGAGCCAGCTGTTTTAGAAGAAATAACAGAAGAAGAAGTACAAGAAAAAGTAGAAGATCTACAAGAAGATATGGCTGAGGCTATTGAAGAACAAAAAGAAACTGGTATTGAATTACCAGATAATATTCAAAAAGTTGTAGATTTTGTAAATGAAACAGGTGGTAGTTTAGAAGACTACGTGAAACTTAATCAAGATGTAGATGCTTTAAACGAAGAGCAGTTACTGGTTGAGTATTACCAAAACACAAAACCTCACTTAGATCCATCTGAAATAAATTTTTTAATAGAAGATAAATTTGCTGTTGAAGAAGATGTAGAAGATGAAAGAGATATTAAAAGAAAAAAATTAGCTAGAAAAGAAGAATTAGCAAATGCTAAAAATCATCTTAATAGTTTAAAAACAAAATACTATGAAGAAATTAAAGCTGGTTCTAGGTTAGCGCCTGAACAACAGAAGGCTGTAGATTTTTTTAATAGATATAACAAAGACAAAGAGGTCGCTGAAAAGCAAACTCAAACTTTCAACAATAAAACTAACCAAGTTTTTAATGACGATTTCAAAGGTTTTGAATACAAAGTCGGAGACAAAAGGTATAGGTTTAATGTTAAAAACCCGAATGAAGTAAAAAATACACAGGGCAACATCAATAATTTTGTAAAGAAGTTTCTTGACAAAAACAATGAGATGAACGACGCCGCTGGTTATCATAAATCTTTATTCACCGCAATGAATCCCGATGCAATTGCAAGCCATTTTTACGAACAAGGAAAAGCTGATGCTATGAAGCAAAGTGTTGCTAATACAAAAAACATCAGCATGGATCCAAGAAAAGGTCAAGCGGCAACACCTCAACAAGGTACTACGTACAGATCTGTCGATGCAGATGGTCAAACAGTTAAGTGGGGATTTAAAAAAAGAAAATAAAAATTAACAAAACTTAAAAATTAAAAATTATGGCTTTAGTTCAAGAAGGCGCTGCGTTATCACACATAACACCGCGTCCTAACAAACTTGCGTTTGACAATAACTATTTGTCAATCGCTGATAATGATTTTAACTTTGCTAAGCAATTCTTACCAGAAGTTTATGAGAAAGAAGTAGAAAGATACGGTAATCGTACTATCTCTGGTTTCTTAAGAATGGTTGGTGCAGAAATGCCAATGGCTTCTGACCAAGTAGTTTGGTCTGAACAAGGTAGAATCCACGTAGCATCTAACACTGCTACATACACCGTAAATGGTGTAAAAGATGAAATCCAATTAGTACTTGATACTGACTCTAACGGTTTATCTGCTGCTGATCAATTTGCTTTATACTCTAAAGGTGATACTTTAGTTGTTTCTCAAGGAAATAAAACAGCAAAAGTAAGAGTATTTGATAAAATTGCTGGTAATAAACTAGAAGTAAGAGCTTATTCTTCAACTAATCTTACTGATGCTGAATCTGGAGCTTTTACTGCTGCAGGAGCTGGTGTTAAATTATTTGTTTTTGGTTCTGAGTATGCAAAAGGAACTAGCAACATTGACCAAGCATCTGTAGACGCTCCGTTCACTAAATTTGATAACAAACCTATTATATTAAAAGGTAAGTATGAAATTAGTGGATCTGACACTGCTCAGATTGGATGGGTTGAAGTTGCTACCGAAGCTGGTGCTTCTGGTTACTTATGGTACTTAAAATCTGAATCTGAAACAAGAATTAGATTTGAGGATAAATTAGAAATGGCAATGATCGAAGCTGAAAAGAAGAGAACTGTTGGAGCTAATTTACCAAACACTACACTTGACGGCTCAGAAGGATTATTTGCTGCTATTGAATCAAGAGGATTAGTATATAACAATCAAGGATTTGCTAACACTTGTGTTGGTGGTGGAATTGATGAGTTTGATGCTATTCTACAAGAGCTTGATAAGCAAGGAGCTATTGAAGAGAACATGATGTTCTTAGATAGATCTACTGCTTTAAGCATTGATAAAATGTTAGCAAATCAAAATTCTTATGGAGCTGGCGGTACATCTTATGGTGTATTTGATAACTCTGAAGATATGGCTTTAAATTTAGGCTTCTCTGGTTTCAGACGTGGATCTTACGATTTCTACAAGTCTGATTGGAAATACTTAAATGACTCTACAACTCGTGGATTAATTGCTGATATCGAAGGTGTTATTGTACCTGCTGGTACTTCAACAGTATATGATCAATCATTAGGTAAAAATATTTCAAGACCATTCTTACACGTTCGCTACAGAGCTTCTGAAGCAGATGATAGAAAAATGAAGTCTTGGATCACTGGATCTGTTGGTGGAAACTATACTTCTGACTTAGACGTAATGACTGTAAACTTCTTATCAGAAAGATGTTTATGTGTACAAGCGGCTAACAACTTTGTGCTATTGAAAAAAGCATAATACAACAAGGGTAATTCTTACCCTCGTTATATCAACGGGGGTAATTATTACTTTTATTTAAACTATTTAATTATATTATATCATGGAAAAAACAAAAACAAAAAAATTACCAACCAAAATACAAGGTTGGGAGATTAAAGATAGACTATACAACTTAATTGGTAGAAACAAACCACTTGTGTTTTCAATACCTTCTTTACACACAGCAGAAAGACCTTTACTTTATTTTGACGAAGAATTAGGTTACAATAGAGAGTTAAAGTATGCAACAAACCACTGGTCTCCATTTGTAGACGAACAAGATGGTAGCGCTACTTTGGGTAGAATAATAATGAGAAATGGTAAGTTGTTTGTTCCTAAATCGGATCAAAGCTTACAAAAATTACTATCATTATACCACCCTATGCTAGGAAATAAGTATGAAGAATATGATGCTATAGAAGAAGCAACAGATGATCTAGCTTACATGGAGTATGAAATAAATGCTCTTATTGCTGCTAAAGCACTAGATATAGATGCGGCGGAAGCTATATTAAGATCAGAAGTAGGTAGTCAAGTAAACAACATGACAAGTAAAGAAATTAAAAGAGATGTTCTTTTAATGGCTAGGAGAAATCCAGGTATGTTTTTACAATTAGCAAATGATGAAAATGTTGAACTAAAAAACATTGCTGCTAAGTTTATTGAAAACAACTTAATATCTCTTTCAGCAGATCAAAGAGTTTTTAGCTATCCTAACGGTAAGAAAATATGTGCTGTTCCTTACGATGAACACCCAATGAACGCTCTAGCGGCTTTCTTTAAAACTGACGATGGAATGGAATTGTTTAAAAACTTATCCAAAAAATTAAAATAAAAACAATGTAAAACGGTCGTCTAACGGCGGCCGTATTTACTAAATATATATTATGGCGTTTAAAATGAACCACAAAGGTTTTGGCGACACCGTTGAAGCCATAACAAAAGCAACTGGTATTAAAAAAGTTGTTGAAAAGATTAGCGAAGCTACAGGCAAAGACTGTGGTTGCGACAAAAGAAAAGAATATTTAAATAAAAAATTCCCTTATTAATTATGGCTGTAAATGTAGATACCGTTTACCAAACTGTTTTGAGTACGTTAAATAAAGAGCAGCGTGGTTACGTTACTCCACAAGAGTTTAACTTATTTGCAGAACAAGCACAATTAGATATATTTGAACAATATTTCTATGACATAAACCAATTTGGTAGACTGCATGGAAACAGCACAGAATATTCAGACATGCTAAATATACTTGAAGAAAAAATAAGTATATTTGAAGCGTTTAACCAAGACGTAAATATGGGTGCCGGTGGTGTTGGTACATTACCAGCTAACTACAGATTAGGTGATCTTATGTATAAACAAAGTACAGATCGCCCTTATGTGACAATAGAGCACATAAACAAAGGTAATCTAAGAAAAATACAATCTTCACCTTTAACAACTCCAAACTTAATTAGACCTGCTTATATTAAAACATCAGAGACACAAATACAGGTATTTCCTATAACTATAACCTCTAGTGTAACTTGCAATATAATAGCTAAGCCAACAGCTCCTAATTGGGGCTATGTAATGGTTTATGGCGAGGCTTTATATAACTCCGCAACTAGTGTTAACTTTCAGTTACATCAATCAGAAGAAGTTGCGTTAGTAGAAAAAATATTAGAGTTTGCAGGACTATCTACAAAAGAGGTTCAAACTTATCAGATTGCAAATCAAGAAGAGATGCAAACAATACAACAAGAAAAACAATAAGATATGCCATTATTTACAGGTACACAACAAGGTTATTATAGCCAGAGTCAAAGCTTTACAGGAGCAGGAGCAGGAAACTTAACAGTTGGTCCAGTTACAACGGCTTTTTTCCCAACTAGACCTACACAACAGGTAGATATACAGGTTTTTATAAACAACATAGAAGTAAATAAAAACAGTTACTCATATAATGGTACTAATCCAGGTGATACAACTGTAGACAATAGTTATAACCTAGTTTTTAATAACACCAACGTAAATACAGATATACAAGCTGCCGACGGATCACCGTTAGTAGGTTTAACTATTTTATTTAAAGAGATATTAGCTTCTGAGCAATTTGGTAATTATCAATATATTTCTTTAGAAAATATTATAAACAATTTTATAATATCATACGTGGGCGAAGATAAAATAATATCTAAGATAAGAAGAACTGATGTAGCTTTTCACGCTCAAAGAGGTTTAGCTGAACTAAGCTACGATACATTAAAATCTTTTAAATCTCAAGAAATAGAAGTACCACCCTCTTTAGCAATGAAGCTTCCTCATGATTACGTAAATTATGTTAAACTTTGTTATGTTGACACGGATGGTGTTGAAAGAATATTAATGCCTACTAGAAAAACAAGTAATCCAGAAGCATTGTTACAAGACTCTTCTTATGATTACACGTTTGATAGTGATGGAACATTACTAACTGCTAATAATTCAGAAACATTAGAAAAATTTCAAGCCGCTACAAATAGAAACGTAACTAACGATGACACTTTAGATGAGTTTGAAAGATACAGAGGAGCAGATGGTGGAAGATATGGTTTAAATCCTGAACTTGCAAATAGCAATGGAGTTTACTTTATAGATAATTTAAGAGGCAAGATATTTTTTGACTCTAGTTTAACTGGTAAAATAGTTACATTAAAATATATAAGCGATTCACTAGGTACTGATGCAGAGATGCTAGTTCATAAGTTTGCTGAAGAAGCAATGTACAAACATATAGCTTACGCTATATTAGCAACAAGAGCAAACACTCAAGAGTATTTAGTAATGAGATTCAAAAAAGAAAAGTTTGCGGCAACACGCCAAGCTAAATTAAGATTATCGAATTTAAAATCAGAGGAACTTACTCAAGTAATGAGAGGTAAATCTAAGATAATAAAACACTAAAATATGCCAGAATTTATTCATAACTTTACTCAGGGCAAGATGAATCATGATCTTGATGAGAGAATGGTTCCTAATGGACAATACCGTGATGCTTTAAACGTAACAGTGGCTACATCCGAGTCTAGCAATGTTGGTGCTTTACAAAATTTAAAAGGTAACACTGAAAGAAAAGGATCGCCAGCTTCTAACGGTAATTGGACTGTAGATTATATTAGCAACTTAGTTAATCCTGTTTGTATAGGTTCTATAAGACACGAGCCAACAGAGTGCATATATTGGCTTATAGCTACTGACAGAGATAATAGAAAAAATGCTGTTAGCGCTATAGCAGAGTTTAATCAAAGAACAGGTGACGTTACACCTATAATAGTTGACACACAGAACATATTAAACTTTAGCAAAGAAAATTTAGTAACAGGTATAAATATAATAGACGACTTGTTATTCTTCACAGACAACATAACAGAGCCTAAGAAAATAAATATTAAAAAATTTAAAACTGGTTCTTCTAATGGTGGTAGCCCAAAATTTAACGTCCACACAAAAATACCTAAATATTATCCTTCTAATAATTCATATGAGTATGATCCTAGTGGAGCTAGTTTTACAGAAGCAGATGTTACTGTTATAAAAAAATCTCCTTTATGTAAACCAACACTTACTATGGCTACTAGTTCTAGATCACAATCTGGCGAAGAAGTTCCAGGAACAGGTGTTAGTCCTTTAAGTGCCACATATGATTTTATAGGAAACTTTCCTGCTTCAGGTGACAAATACACAAACTTTACATATATATCTGACGCTGCTAGCGGTACAGCTGCGGCTGAGTATTCTCCGCTTCCAACTTATCAAGAGTGGGTTGAAGATCAATTATTAGCATCTCCTGTTTTTGCGGCTAACATGCAAAGTGTAACTTTGTCATTTAACCAGGCCGCTACTGGATGGGAAGATGGCGATATAATAAATTTATCAGGTAGTGCTGTAGGAGATTACAACAATGTAGATGAATATTCTTTAAGGCTTAAGATAGTTCAAAATGGAATCAATGGTAATGACGTTACTTTTCAAATAATGTCAATACCTTCTAAAATACTTAGGTTTGGAGAAGATGACGAAGGTTTAGTTTTATGGGAAGCTGTTTTAGAAGAAAAAGATCCTATGTTTGAATTTGAGTTTCCTAGATTTGCCTATAGATGGAAATACGAAAATGGAGAGTATTCTACTTTTTCACCATTTACAGAACCAGCTTTTGAAGGAGATGATTTTGAGTATTTATCTAGCGATGGATATAATTTAGGTATGCAAAATCATTTAAGATCTTTAATAATAAGTGGTTTTAACTGGGGTAGTCAAGAGGTTGTAGAGGTTGATATATTAATGAAAAAATCAAGATCTAATAATATATATGTAGTTGATACTTTAAAAAGAGAAGATAGAGACACTTTAAATGTTACACCACCTAATACTTTTAAATTAAAAACAGAATTAATAGGTGCTACAGTAGAAGCAAACCAATTATTAAGACCATGGGATAATGTTCCAAGAGCTGCTAAAGCTCAAGAGGTTTCAGCTAATAGACTTATATTTGCTAACTACTTACAAAACTTTAATGTTCCTAAGTTAAAGCTAGACCTAGGTGTTTCAAGCACAACACATCCTGGTTTTGTAGACTCTGATAATGATGGGGATTTAACTGATGAACAAAACTTTAAAAGACCTTTGCCTTCTATAAAAACAATTAGAAAATATCAAATAGGAATAGTTTTACAAGACGCATATGGTAGACAAACTCCTGTTTTTAGCAATCCTAATGCCACTGTAAATTTAGATAAAAACAACGCTCATAAAACTAACAAGTTTGTTGTAACTCCAAACACCATAACAAGTAATTTATATTCTAACTTTACTCATTATAAGTATTTTATAAAAGACACTTCTAATGAATATTACAACTTAGCTTTAGATAGATATTATTTTGCAGAAGACGGTAATGTTTGGCTAAGTTTTCCTTCATCAGAAGCTAGTAAGGTTCAAATAGATAGTTATTTAATATTAAAAAAACAACACGATAACAACAACCCAGCCGTTGGGCCTTCTAGATACAAAGTTTTAGACGTCCAATCACAAGCGCCAGAGTTTATATCTAGATCAAACAAAATATTTGCAACAGCTACCGCTAGTGTTATATCTGGTTTTAAAGAAGGTTTTTCTGTTATAAGTTTTACTTGTGATGTAGATGTAAATTCTCCTTTTGCTACAGGATTTAATGGTGATATCTCTATAAGAGTTTCACAAGGTGCTAATAGCACAGACATAATAGGTGTAGAAAGCGGTGGTAGAATAGGTTCTGATAACGTTTATACTGTTAATCTTGATGCACCTTTTGGTCCAGAATCTCTTTGGTTTGGTACACAAGGTTTAGATGCTGGTGAAGAAGTTACTATAGATTTATTTAAAGAAGAAGAGAATAGGTTACCTGAGTTTGAGGGTAGATTTTTTGTTAAAATAAATAGAGATACAGATTTTGAAGTAAACATTGTAAAACCTTTTTCTGAAGGTAATAAAAGATATGGTATAAAGGCTCACGTTGATATCGCTTCTGGAAGATACATATGTGGTGATGCTCAAGGTAGAAAATCTAGATGGGGTTTTTGGCATGGTTCCGCTGGTCAACAAGGAGGTTGGAATAATGGTTGTGGGTGTGCTGATTGTAGAGATCAAAGAAGATTTGACGCTCCTGTTGGTCATAACGGTGGTAGATGTGCAGGTACTTCTGGTGGTGGTGCTCCTAGAACAAACACCATAGCAGAGGGTAATCCTAATTGGAAATTTGCAGATAAGTTTTTACTAGGTTGCGCTGATGGTGAAAAAATGATAGGCTTAGCGTGTGTAGGTACGAAAGATTTTGATGATGCTAAAGTGCAGCCTGGCTATGGCGGAAATAGAGGATCTAGTAGTGGTGACTTTATGAGAACTGTAGCTAGCGCTGGTGAGCTAATAAGAGTTGTCCATGTTGATGGTAGGGTTACTGATCCTATTGAAATAAAAAACAACTGGAGAATAGGTATTTCCCGAGGCTGTAAAGACAATTGTGGATTTGGATTTAATCCTGGTTGTGGTGATAGTGATCAAGATACTGATAGCGGAAACAAGCACGTGGGTTTATCTTTAGAATTAAAACAACCTATAAATGAAAGCTGGGTAGGTGATAGAAGCCAGTCTGGCATGTTAAACATAAAAGGCTACGAAATAGTTGAAGAAATAATAGGTGACAACAATAGTGTGTTAACATCAACTAATCCAGCTATATTTGAAACAGAACCAAAAGAAGCTGTTGATATAGATATATATTACGAGGCTTCTTGTGCTTATCCTATATCAGACTTAACAACTAATAATCCAACTGCAAAAGTTTTAGATTATTATAACTGTTATTCTTTTGGTAATGGTGTAGAGTCTGATAGAATTAGAGATGATTTTAACGCGCCAACAATAGGTAAAGGTGTAAAAGTTTCTACAATACTAGATGAGCCTTACATGGAAGAAAGAAGATCAAACGGTCTTATATTTTCTCAAATATATAATTCTCAATCTGGTATAAATAGATTAAATCAATTTATACAAGCTCAACCAATAACAAAAGATTTAAATCCTGAGTATGGTAGTATTCAAAAGCTACACTCTAGAAACACAAACTTAGTTACGCTATGTGAGGACAAGTGTTTAAAGATACTAGCAAATAAAGACGCGTTATTTAATGCTGATGGAAGCTCTAATGTAACATCAAACAAAGCTGTTTTAGGGCAAGCTGTTCCATATGCTGGAGAGTTTGGTATTAGCGATAATCCAGAATCTTTTGCTTCTTATGGTTTTAGATCTTATTTTTCAGATAAAAACAGAGGCGCTGTAATTAGACTATCGCAAGACGGCATAACTAATATAGCTTTAAAAGGTATGTCAGATTTCTTTGCAGACAACCTACCTAGTTCTACTAAAATAATTGGAAGCTATAATGATGACAAGGAAAACTATAATTTAACATTAGATTATTTAACCGACGAGTGGCAAGATAAGCTTTCTAAGACACCAAAAGATAAAACACACTGTGAAGTATCTAACGATGAATCTGATGACATAGAAACAACTACAGTATCATTTAAAGAAACTGTTGACGGTTGGACTAGTAGAAAATCTTACTACACTAAAACTGGTAATGTTTTTTATCCACTAGAAAGTGGCGAATCATTAAATGACAAGTATTATACTTTTAATAAAGGATTAATATGGGAACACGCTTCTAACTCTGTTTATAATAATTTTTATGGCACACAGTATGATAGTTCTGTTAATGTAATAATAAATGATGTAACTGAATCGATAAAAGGTTTTAAAACATTAAATTACGCTGGTACAGACTCAAGAAGATACAAGTATGGCACTAGCACTGGATTGAGCGGATTAAGTATAGAGCAAATTGTTCACCAACAAATAGCTCCTTCAATAATAAACAGCGAAACAGTAACGCCTGGTTGGTATACAAACTATATTAATACTGACATGGAAGAAGGTCAGATAAAAGAGTTTGTCAAAAAAGAAAACAAATACTTTAACAAGATAAAAGGTTTAAAAACTTTTTATAAAGATAATTGTGACAATAACGTTGACTCTTCTGCTTTTCAAACTCAAGGTCTAGGTTTTGCAGCTATAACATCTTCAGCGCCAAGCGCTTTCAACTTAACAGTAAACATTGATACCAGCTGTAGTGGAACAGGTGGTTTTACACCTGATACAACTAAAAAGTTTTGGTATCTTTGGAACTGCAATAAACCTGGAAGTAACGTAAATATAGATATAAGACAAATTACTAGTGATCAATTAGTGAAATGCGGTATTGAATCTTTTTATAATAATTTCCCTAATGGATATAGCGATATTGATAAAAACTACTTTAGTTTTAAATTCTATAACGCCTCAGGTATAAATGTAAACACAGCTCTTTATAATGAAAACAATCAACCAATAAGTGATAGTGGTAAGTTTTTATATATAGAACCAGCTGCAACTCCTGATAACAATGCTCTTAATGCAAATGTTTCTGGAACAACAGTACCTAATACTTATTTTATACTAACAATTACAAATGGTGTTATAACCGCTAAAACACAATACAACACATTAGCTGGTTGCGGAACACCTTTAGTTGCTGTAGACTTTGCGTTATTTGCTGGATATGGTTATAGAGGTAATAGTACTAATTTACTTACTGGAACAGCGGCTCAACACGGCACACCTTCAGGTAGAGCTGCTTTAGCAAAAACACAGTTAAAAACTTGGTTAAATTCTAGTGAAATAGTAAGTGTATCTACTAACGAACTAACTAGATTTACTGATATATATAAGTATTCTGGAGCAACTGGTTTGGTCGTAGGATCTCAACTTCACAATGATAGCGGCGCTTTAAGTTCTGACGGTATATTTGCTCATAACACTAACTCCGCACCAACACCTAACGGTAGTTTTACATACAGAATAATACCTCCACAACAATTAAAAACAGATGCTTCTTGGGCAAGCCTTGATAGCGCTTGGAAGTTTATAACATTTGAAAATGGTATTGTAACTCACATAACAACTATGAATACTCTATAATGGCTACACAATCACATAATAATTATACAATAACAAACGTAACATATTCTGTTGCAGGTGGATCAAACGTATACACATCACATCCTACAGCTGTTTTAACTATTACGCCAGATGTTGGTTATAGCGTAACAGCAGAAGATTTTTCATGGGCTAATACTACTTTAGCTAATGTTAACACAGTTGTTTTCACTCAAGACGGCGTAAACGTAATATGTACTGTTACTTTTGATAATCCTTTTAGTATGCCAAGCGCTAACACTGTTAGAAGCTTGTGTATAAATGGATCCGCTGTGTTGCAAAGATTATCAGTTAGTGGTAATTACAAAGCCGCTGGATCTTCTACTAACATGACTATAGTAGAAAACAGTCCAGTGCCTGAAGAAATTTATTATGAACTTTCTGGTGTTGAAGGTTATCAGGTTCTTGTTATAGAAAAAACATACACAGCTGCTAGTGGTTATTATTTTAATGGTAGTTTTAATATTTCTTATACTGGAGATGAAATGGTTGCTGAAAACTACAACTGTATAGAAACAGAGACACTAGATTCAAGCGGTAGATTAACTTCTATTAACATAAAGTTTTATTATACTTTCCCAAACAACAGTGTTATAAATGATAAAATAGTTGTTGAAATACCTGCTACAAAACAAATAAAAGTGGCGCCTGTAAAAATAACAAGCTATTCTTTGTTCGATAATACTTCTGTTGCGTCAAGTGGTGCTATCAGAACAGTAAGAATATTTGGCGCACCAACTGCTACTTTCACACTAGCTAGCAATAATGGTTCTATATTAAGCTTTGATACGTACGACGCTAATGATGTATTGTTATCATACGCAACAACTCCTACTTTAACAATACCAGCAAATGGTTATTTTGAAATAACTATATCTATCCCCGCTGTGAGTTCAAACGCTACATATTGCTTTACTATAGCTGGAGGTAATTTAATATCTCCTTTTCCTCAAATAAATCCTTTCTGTTTGTATCAATACGTGAGAACAAACTTAACTTTTACAGCCTCTGGAACAAACTTAGTAGTCAGCAATGTTTTACCTAGTCAAACTTCATTTGTTAAAACAGGTACAGCTATGTCGCAACCTGCTTCAGGTTCTAGCTCTTATAGCAATGACATGGAAATAACAGTAACAGGTAATTCCGGTCAAGCGCTATCTTTAGCTAATAATTTTGATGAAGAATCCTGGAGTAATTCTTATGATATTGGTAAAACAATACAAGCTACTGTTAGCAACAGCAACGTTATAACTGTTGATAACACTACAGATTTATTAGTTGGATCTGAACTATTTGCTATTCCAAATATAACAAACACTATTAGAAAAATAACAAATATATCAGGTAACAATGTAACTTTAGACGGTGCTGCTTTTTCAATATCTTCATTAACAAATTTACCAACCTTTGTTTTTAGTAATAGAAAAAAATCAGATTTAGATTTAGTTTCAAGTGCAACTATAGATCAAACAGGATTAACAGCAACCGTAAACACGTCTAGTCAAATATATAGATATGGCGATGGTGATGTAACTTTTAATTTAAATCTATTAGATCTGATAACTATTGGATCTGCTAACCAATGTAAAGAGTTTAATGTAACAGTAGGAGCAAGTGGTGGTACTTTAGTTTATTTTGATTGTGTGAAAAACACAAAAAGACAACTAGTTATATTTAAAGGACAAGCTGATTTCTCTATATGCGCGCTATCTTCACCAGCGCCTACAGCAACAGGTACAATGTCTATAGCTCAGTCTGGTGATGTGTGCGACTTTAGTGGTGTTGATGCTACTTGTGTAACATGGTCAATAGCTTACACTGATAATCCACAAGGTAAATCAGTTGATATAACATACTTTGATTGTGTAACTTTGGCAGAAAAAACTATAACTATTGGTCGTTTACAAACAGTTGAACAATGCGCTACAAGACAAACACCGGTTAGTACTACTAATGGAAGCGACAATGGAGCAACAATAACAATAACTAATCAAACATGCTCACCTTAAAAATTAAATTATGCCTACACAACCAATAACATTATTATTTCCTACAGCAGTAAACGTATCACTACAAGTTGGTGATACTGTTTATTATTTAGCTGCAAACGACGAAATTGTAGAAATAGGTTTAATAACTAGTATAACTATAAACGCTAACGGTACTGTTACTGTAATAGCTAATATTGATACACAAACAACACCACCAACTAATACTAGTTATATATTTTTTACAAAAGATTCAGAGGGTAATACTTCTAATTTAAAAGGCTATTACGCAGAGGCACAATTTAGAAATGACAAGACAACAGAGGTTGAATTATTTTCAGTAGGATCAGAAATATTTGAAAGTAGTAAATAACCTGTAATTATAATAAGATAAACACTAATTAAAATGGCACAAGGATTATATAAAAAATCACCTGTAAAAATGGCAGGAGCATTAATATCACAAGGAGTCGGTGGACTTATGGGTGTAGCTGGTGGTATAATAGGCTCTGGTAAAAGAAAAAGAGAACAAAGAGCTGCTCAAAAAGAAATGGAAGCCAACAAGGCTAGATACACAAACTTAGACACGTCCAACCTAGCTGCTAACCTGGATAACGCTTACGAAGACCTTACAGTTAACACGCAAGCTGCAGATTTTGCAAGAGAGCAAGCTCAACAAGGTCAAGCTAATATAATGAACAACATGGGTGCTGCTGCTGGTGGATCTGGTATAGCTGCGATGGCACAAGCGTTAGCCGGTTCAAGTAATCAACAAGCACAACAATCAGCTGTAAGTATAGGACAACAAGAACAAGCTAACCAAATGAAAGCTGCAGGTGGAAGAATGAGTATTCAAAATGCAGAATTACAAGGTGCTCAAAACGCTAGATCGGCAGAAAAAGACAAGGTAGAAACACTATTAGGCATGTCACAGCAGAGACTTGGTGCTGCAAACGCAGCTAGAGATCAAGCTACAGCTAGTATAATGGGTGGAGGTGGTCAAATGGCTGGCGCATTAGGAGGTCATATTGATAGTGCACCACCAACAACCCCAACATAAGCAAATATAAAAACATGGCAAATCAATCATTAATAAAAGGCGCGGGCATAGCCGCAGACACTTTCTCAAATATACAGGGTGGTTTTAACACTGGTCTTCAAACTGGCTATGATACCGAGGCAGTTGCTAGGGCTCTTAGACAGGCTCAATATCAAAGAAACCAAGATGAAGCGGAGCTAAAGAACTATGTAAATAGTATGGACACTATAGATGTAGCTAAAGTTGAACCTGGTATGAGAGACGAAGTTAATAACTTTTTAATTTCAAACAGAAATAAATATGCTAAGGCCGCTAGAACAGCTTCAGAGCTAGACGCTGATGATCCAGCTTACATGAAGGCTATATCTACAATGAACGAGATAAATGGTTCTTTCAAAGCGCTTAGTGAAAATTTAGATCTTTTTAAGCAAAAAAGAGAGCAGTATTATGATGATACTAAAAACAATAGAATAAGTGAAGCTTCTATTATAAATGGGAATACAGATAACTTAAATTCTTTGTTTAAAAATAATGATTTTGATATTGTTATAGAACCTACAGGGACTTTTCAAATAAACCACGACGGAGATTATATACCTTTTTCTGATTTTGAGAAAGACACCGCTTATAATTATCATTTAGTAAACAATGTTGGTTTTAATCAGATAATGGAATTAACTAACAAAGCACAAAATGGTGGCGCTAAAATAGAAAACGCTTTAGAAACTAATTATAAATACCAGTTAAATGGTATGTTTAACACCATGGGTAGAGAAGATATGATGTCTATGATATATGATACTGTGATATCTGATACTCCATTAAACATGGTTCCTGGCAACGGCTGGGACGATTCTTATTTAGATATAGAAAATGATAAACAATTAAGAGCTTGGTTGGCTAACACTTACTTAGAAGGTTTAAAAAAAGTAGCTCTTGGTTCTTACAATCAAAAAAGAGCTGTTGCAGATCAAAAAATAAGAGATGCAGCTAGGAAATCTAAAAGAATAGCAGAAGCAAAACAAAATGTTATAAACGCTTCTTCAACTACTTTTGATTTATCAGATCCCAAACAACACGAAGCCGCAAGAGCATATTTATTAAAACAACAAAATCAAGAAGAGGTTGTATTACCAACAGAATAATAAAATATAAATAAATGAACAAATCACCGATAAAACAAGCCGCTATTTCTAGAGCTGCTTTAGAAAATCAAACGTTTGATTATAAAGGTAAATCATTTACTAGACAACAAATAGAAGAGGCTAGAGGCGAAACAGACTTTGACTCATACTTGTCTAAACATGATATAAAACTATCATCAACACCTGAAATAACTGCAGGTGAAAATTTTCAAAACGATCCTGCAAATGTGGAGACCAGTGTAGGATCGGATCAAAACGATACGGACTCCAGTGGGGACGACATTTCTTCGGATATGATAGTGTTTCCAAAGACAAGCAACTCTGAAAGACAACAATACACTAAAGAAAGCGTAGTAAAAAGTTTAAGAAACTTTGGCTCTAACCATATTTTACTAACTGGAAAAGTAAGCAAAGAGCTTTATGATTTTAAAGACGGTAAAGCTTATAAGGTAAAAGACAATGTATCAGATGACAAGCTAGTAGAAGAGTACTTAAAGAAAATGGGTAAAGGTGCTTATTTAGAAACGTACGATGATTTTATAGAAATTGGTGGTGGTAAAGAAAACATACTTCCTGAGGTTAATATTACCGCAATGGACATGGAAGACGAGTTGGAGGTTAAAAAAATAAATGAAGACCCTACTATAAAGCTACAAGAAATACTACCTCTTTTTTTAGATAGAGACGAAGATAATCCAGACGATTTTTCTACAGTAGCTGGCCAGAACATGACTGATTTGTTTAGTCAAGACGAGGAAGAAGGATATCAAGTCTTACAAGATCTTTTTGTAGGAACTAATGTAAAGTTTGAGGAAACTACTTTTCTTGATGATGAATCAAGATTAGAGGGCTATAGAGAATATAAAAAAGATCAAGGAGTTAGTGGTAGAAATATTATCAAGGTTAGCATACCTGGCGTTGAAGAAGAAGTATTACTAGATTTTAATACAGATATACTTTTTGGTGATAACGCAGAAAAATCTAACAACTATAACTTAAAAAAATTAAAAGATTTTATAGAAAAAAATGTTGATGCAATTAACATTGATAAAAATTTTTTAAATAAAGAAGTTGCAAGGTTTAGCCGCACCAATGAAGAAGGTAATGTTGTTACTCAAATACGTAATACTCAACAGGGAAAAGCTCAATATTATAAAGATAAAGTGTTTGAATCACCTGCACATATCTTACAAGAAAAAGAATTAAAAGAAAAGTTTAACAGAAAAAACTTAGAAGAAGCTCAATCTGAAGCTAGAAAGCTTTTTGATGGAACTGCTAGCTACGTAGACACTTACGAAGGTCTATTACCTGTTCTTGACGCTAATGGCAACACGGTGCAAGAGCTTAAATTTGAATCAGGTACTTTAACGGCGGCTAGAGAGGCTCAAATAAAAGATCTTCAAAAAAGGTTTACAACAGAAGAGTTAAACACTTTAATAAAACAAAACAACGTTAATAACGTAAAAGAGTTAGCTGAGGTTTTTGTTTTACAAAGTTACTTAACAAACGAAGTAGCAAGTCTTAGAGCTAAAAATTTAAGGGAAGCTATTGGTGGAATAAGCAGTAGAGAAGAACAAATAAAAATTCAAAACAGTATATTTGTAGGTGATAGATTTAATGCTATTGAAAACAAAAAAGAAATATACGATTCTGAAAAGAAAACAGAAGAGATAACTAGCCTAGCAACTAATGACACTGCTACTATGGAACTTCTGCAAAAATATGTTTTGCAAGGTTATTTGTCAGAAACTGAAATGGAAAGTTTAAACGATGCTTATCTAGATAATGGCATAATGTTAAACCCTGAAGGTGATGATTATGTTAGAAACTCTGAACAAACAACAGACGAAAAAGGTAACGTAACTACAAAAGTATTTGACAGTGAAACAGCTAAAAACGCTAAAATTCTTTATGAGAAGTTAGCTATAAACAGCATGGTTTATAACAAACTCTTAGACGAAGAAAGTAAACTAAGAATTGATGCTACTAAAGAGTTAAACGATCTTAATGCTACTATGAGTGTTGCTGCTGCAAACTACTCTTTAGGAGAAAAATATTTAGCAAATGTAGGTTTAGGTGCTACAGACATAGTTATGGGTATTGGTAATGTTGGGTTTAATCTAGTTACATTAGGCACTTACATGGACGAAGAAACCGCTTTTTCTGACTATGCTAAAACAGTAGATAGAATTAGAGGCAACTTCGTTAGAGATACTTCATTTGATGATGCTTTTTCTAGTCCAGCTAACTTTGGTAAGTTTGTAATGCAAGAGGTTTCAAATCAAATACCTATAATAGCAACTATGGTTGCCACTGGTGGTTATGGAGGATTAGTTATAGGTGTTCAATCAGCAGGTCAAAAACAAATGGACATGAACCAACAACTGTTGTTAGGTGATCCTACTACAGAAGGTTATGATGAGGATTTTTTACACTACAGAACCTGGTTAAAAAGTATAGGTTATGGTTTAGCTGAAGGTGGTTTTGCTCAATTAACTACAGTACCTATTTTAGCAAGAAGTAAAAAAATATGGAGATCAAATAAAAAAGATTTAGATCTGTTAGACAACAGTATGAAATCTTTTGCCAGAAAAGAATCTGAGTTTATTTTAACAGCTCCTTTAGCTGAGATGACAGGAGAGGTTCTTACTATAGGTTCTCAAAATATGATAGATGGTAGAGACGTTACAGAAGGTATGGACCACGCTGGTTTTAGTGGTTTTGCTTTTGGTTTAGGTTTTGCTGTTTTCCCTTTTATGAAAGGAGCTTACAATGCAAGGTTCTCTACTTACACAGACTACGAAGGCGTAAGAAACGATCAGAAAAAATTACAAGAGCTTTCAACACAGTATAACATTATAAAAGACAAAAGAACTAAAGCTGCTAAAGTTTTAAAAAAACAAATTGAATCTTTAAACTCAGACATATATAATAAAATATAAAGAGTAGAAAAGAAAATAAAAAACAATCTTAGAGCTGGTGGTGGTGCGGCTATAATCAATGCAAGACAAAGACAGGTTCAACTTCAGAACGAGGCTAATGATATTGTTAATGTTCCTGACTCTGAAATGTCTAGAGAAACAAAGCAAAAAGCTTTAGCTAGCTTGCAAACTTCTTTTGACGCAAATAAAGCTATTATAGACTCTGCTTTGTCTGATGGGTCTACGCAAAAACTTAGAACAGAGTTTACCGCTCTTGAAATAAACGACAATCAATCTTACAATAACTATATAGACAGGGCTAAAGATGTAATAGCTGATTTCAAAAACAAAACTGATCTAAAAGATAATGATAATAACGTAAAGGCAATTGCTTATGAGTTTTTCTTAGAAGATAAAATAAGAAAAGCTAACAAGAAAACAATGTCTAATGGTTTATCTCTTACAGAGGTTGAAACAAAAGAAGATGCTAAAGAATATGTAAACAATCTTTTAGAAACAGGGCAAATTAATGAAGACAATCATAAAGCTATAATAGAAGGTATTGACGTTTTAAACGCCGATGGTTTTGCTGTTCCAGGTACAGATATAACTGTAGCGATTGTTGAAAATCAAATAATAAACCAACAAGTGAACGTTGGTACCCACGAAATAGGTCATCAAGCTTATTGGAAAATTTTTGGAACTGATTTTAATTTTGATCCTATATCTGGTCAGCTTTTAAAATCTATGAAAAAGCTAGATAGAGCTACTTACGATGAGTTTATGAAAGACCGTCGTATATATGATGATAATGGTAAGGTTGATCCTAAAGAAGTTATATCAGTATTCTTAGAGTACGTGGCAGATAATAAATTTACTACTAAAGAAAAAGCATCTGGTTTAGCTGGTTTGTTTGGTTCAATGACACAAAAAGGTTTAGAAAGCTATCATGACTTTGATTTTGCAGGTGAAGCTGATATGTATAACTTCGCTGTTGGTTTAGGTAAAAAAATATCAAGTGGTACTTTAACTATGGAAGATATTTCTAAAGCCCAAGAAAACAAAGTTACAAACGAAGTTGCTGCTGAAAACCAAAAAGCGCCTGGAGATGTTGCTTTATCGTCTGGTACGAATTTAGATGGTATGCTAAATGATTTTGCTAATAAAAAAGTAAACAATGATAGACGTAAAAAAGGATTACCAAATTTACCTGAGAACTTTAAATTAAAACCAGAAAGAAAAAGACAATATATAAGAAGCTTTGTTAATGACATGTTATCTAAAGATGTTAACGGCAATGTTGTAACTGATTTTATGAAATCAAGGTTGGTTGCTGAGTCAGACGCTATGGGTCCTTATATAACAACAATATCAAATAAGATATGGAACGGTTTAGATCCTATGAATAGAGAGGGTCAAACATTAGATACATGGAAGCAATTAGTTGCTACAGAGTTATCTACAATGATACAACAAGAGTATTTAAAACCAAATAAAGATGGTGTTACTAAGTTTCAAGACTTAGATAAGTTTGTAAGAAACAGAGGTTATTTTAGAGTTTTTGAATTAGCAAAAGCTACTTTCAAACAAACAGCAGCTACTTTGGGCTTAGAGAACGTTGGAAACGTTGCTGACACAGATATTGATTTAGATTCTGAGCAAGCTGATCTTGACGCTGTTAAAAAACTAAGAGACAGTAAAGTTGATTTTGTTAATAAAGTTAAATTTATAGATAGTAGCAATAAGGCTGTTAACTTACCAAACAGTGTTGTAGACGCAATAACTAACAATATTGTAAAAACATTTAAAACTAAGAAGTTTAAGAATAAATTAGGTACTAATAAATTTAGAACAGAGTTAGCTAAAGAATATGGTGGTAGCATAGGTATTATGTTTAAAAACGTAATGCAACGTGGTGAAAACTTTGATAATAAAGTAAAGCTTACAAACGAGGACAAAAGAGCTAATTATTCTCAATTTCTATCAGAAAACTTTGATTTAATATATGATCTACCTATAGACGTTTTAACTAAAAAATATCCTTTCTTAGTTAATAACACAGGCGCTAGAATGAACGCTGAGCAAATAAGAGGTCACAACGATGCTATAGATAAAGGTTTGATTGTTGGTAAAAAAATAACCGATATAAAATCTGGGCCTTTTATATTTGAAAAAGTAAAAGATAAGAAAAAAGCTAAAATAGATTATTTAAATTATTTTGAAGGAGCTAACATGGCTGCTAACACAAAAGGAGCTAGACAATTATCTTTAGCCGACACTATGGGTCAAGAGTCTGCTTATGATATCCAAGGAGATGCTCTTAGAGACGCTGGTTTTAAAACAGAGGCTTTTATACAAGAGTTAAATAAAAACGTAGGTAGAGTAGCTTTTAGCTCAGTACGTAGCTTAACACCCGCTAAACAAAGTTCTTTCTATGCTAGCATACCTAGTCTTGTTTCAAAGCTAACACCTGGCTCAACGAATTGGGGTAGTGAAAAAACAATACAAAAAACTTTTAAAGTTTTATTAACGGATCTACTACCTAATTTCACTCCTGGAGAAATTTCTAAAATATCGACTGAGTTAGCTAAATACGCTATGAAGTTTGATCTAATAGATCCTGTTGTTAAGGTGAAAGCAAAAGAAAGTGGCTACTTAGAAAACTATTTTAAAGATAATGTTTATGAGAATCAAGTAAATCAAGCTTTAAAAATGTTTTTAAACTTAGACGAGGCTATTGCTCAAGGGTTTGAAAATAAAGTTAGAATACAAAAACACAGAGCTATACCTTTAGATTACATAAGACAGTTTGATAATGATCCCGTAAAACAAAGACAAGCTATTATTGACGTTATACAAAATAGATCTATGTATATGGGTGCAGGCAGAATTGGCGATGGTAGATATCAGGTTTTTGCAGGTGTAAGTGATTTTTACAAGCATTTAAATACTTTACCTGGTATTGAAATAGATATAGCTAACTCAAGAAAATCAACACAATCTTGGTTAACTATAGATGGGCAAGCTGTAAACACAAGTGAGCTAAACTTAATACCTGAAACTAGCAAAGCAGGTTTGAGTGATAGAAACTTTAACGGGAGATTAGAACAAGCTAAAGACGCTAGACGATACGTAAAAGGCATGATGGAGATGATTGTTGATGGAGATTATGACAACATGGATCTCGCTATGTTAATGAAGCAAATGGACTCTCAAATGACAGCGCCTTTAAAAAGAGCTGCTAATTTAGAATATATTGCAGAGGGATTAAAAGCGGCAGACGCTAGGTATGAGCATATGATACCTACTAATTTTGTTTTAATGAACTTGGTAGACGCTTATAAAAACGATAGATCTAACGCTAGCAATAAAGCTGATAAAATATTTAAAGAATACAAAGTTGCTATTATACCTAAAGCAATGGATAATTTTTTAACAAAAATTGGTTTACAGTCAAAAATGAATCTAGGTTACAAAATAGGTGATCCTGCTAGTAAAAGATACTATAACATTAGAACTTGGGGTAATCCAAATTTTGTAGCAATAAAAAGTATAAATCCTGAGGCTAACGGTGAACTTATAGGTGAAGCTTGGGAGATTGCTGGTAAGGCTGTTAACAAAACTGATCTGTTTAATGAAGTTGCTTTTTCTAGAGCTACAACAAAAGCTATATCATTAGCTAGCACTGTTTCTTTTTCTAAAAAACCTAAGGGTATAAGTGTTTGGGATTTTGATGATACACTTGCTCAAACTAAATCTAACGTGCTTTACACGCTACCAGATGGCACTAAAGGCAAAATAGATGCTACACAGTTCGCGCTACAATCTGCTAACTTAGAAGCAAAAGGCGCTAAGTTTGATTTTAGTGAGTTTAGTAAGGTTATGAAAGGCAAAAGAGGCCCTATGTTTGAAAAGGCTGTTAAGCGTAACAAGAAGTTTGGTAATGAAAATGTATTTATACTTACTGCTAGACCACAAGACGCTGCACCTGCTATACACACTTTTCTAAAAGG
>WLWF01000396.1_pt1 | contig 42223 bp, 34 predicted proteins | sample 6718331 | NCBI WGS metagenome assembly WLWF01 (sample SAMN12718692, study PRJNA515312) | sponge metagenome | isolation source: marine sponge | host: Mycale hentscheli | place: New Zealand: South Island, Marlborough, Capsize Point | collected 2003-05-01 | reverse complement strand
AAACTCCTGGAAGCCAAGTAGCGATTTAGATTTTCGCGAATCGCCGCTTCCAAGACAGACTGGTAGTAAAGCACGGTGTCGTGAAACACGCCCCGCTTAACGTCCAACTTACTGTTGTTTTCCTGCACTTCCGTAGTTATCTGCGTCAGCAAAGCCTGGACTTCAGACGCAGAAAGTTGGTCTAGACTAGATATTTCGTAAGTCATTTTTTACTCCTAGTACGGCGTTACGTTTAGTGGAAGCAGTACTGTTCTGCTTGTACCCGCCGCGCTTGTAACTTGCAGCGACATTGTTACGTCTGTTCCGATGAGGCTGACGCTTAAAAGTTTAGAGGACTCGTATTTTTCATCGGCAGGGTCGTCTACGGACTCTTCCGATTTAAGGTTGTCTGTTAGCTGGACAGAAGCGGTTCCAAAAGACGACTGGACGTCTCCGGGAGTTCGCCAAGCACCAACACGGGCCTCTGTCATAAAAGTTGTTCCTCGACTTGGAAGGTAAGTCAGAGTTCCCTGCTCAGTAAGCAATTCAATCAAAAACCGCTGCGCAAGCTTTTCAATACCTGCGATAGCCGTCCCAGGGTTGCCGGGAGTTACTAGGGCTTGCTCTACTTCTTTTTTTGCCCCGTCTTCCCAGCCTTGATAGGCCGAGACGTCAATCGTGCGATTTTTGTAATCGGTTAAAGTAGCGTATTGTTGAGTCATATAACGTTCCTTAAGCTGGCGAGCTCATTTTTTGTATGTCTTCCAGGTACTTCAATATCACCCACTTAAATATGCCTTGCTGAGCGCCCAAGCCGTATTTTCTAGCGCCGCCATGCAAGACAGACCTAGGAAAACTTTGCGTATGTCGTTGTCTAAAAGCTCGCTCCAAGACTGCTAGGTATTCAATAGAAACCTGGCAGTTTAAAAGATCGCCGACAACTCCAGGGTCTTCGACGTCCTTAATGGCATCTAAAAGCTCTTGGTTCGACTGTGAAGAATCAAAGGCAGAAACAATGCTGGCAAAATCAAATAAATCTCCTTGCCACCCGCCTTCTTTGTCCGGCATGACCCATTTAGCTTGGTTTCCAGCTTTTCGCGCCTTTGCAACTTCTAAACACTGAGACGACAAAGTTTCTATCAGTTTAGATAAAACTTTAGATACTTCAGATTTTTTTGACGCCATAACTTGTACCTTAGATAAATGGAGATAAGAACTCTTCTTGTCTTATCTTTTGTTGGATTTTAGCTTTCCGCTGGCTAATAGCACCAGGCGTTCTTTTAAGGCGCGCAGCAATCTCTGCATTCCCTAGCTGGGGCCGTCCGTGCAGGCCTAAAGTAAATTCCATGATTTTCTTGTCAATGGAATCTAAATCGTCATAAACAATCTCTAGCCAAGCATTATGGGCTTTCTCGTTGTTTGCACCGCCGGGAGAGGCCATTGGGTCTATAGCGCTAATTTGACCTGTAGTCATGCCGGGATGCCATTCTCGTACGTATCTAATTCTTTTCAGAGATACACCAGACTTGTCGGCTAACTCGCTATCCGTAGGCTCCCTGCCTAACTTGTCCGATAACTCCTGGGTGTACCTGCTTAACTTCTGGTTATCCATCATTACACGCTCAGGCACGCTAACCACATTACTTTGCTGCCGAGATATTCTCTGGAGGCCCTGCATGTGATTTATCAGATGGCTTTGCAGCCTGGATCGTTTCCTGTCGTAAGTGGAAAGACCTTGTAACGCTAAACGTCTAGCCCGGCTTTTTGTAAGCGAACTAGATGGTCCTCCGTAAATTTGCACGCCTTTATCTATTACCGGAGAAAGCTTCTCCAATATTTCCGCGTTTTCCTCTACGCCGTTAGAGCCTTGCCACCGCTCGTACACGTCTTTGTATTCGTCTTCTAAATAATCCATTATTAAAATTTCCAATCATCAACTAACGGAGCGTAGTTAAAGTCACCTTCAAAAAAGGGATGTATGTCTGTAGAAAACTGGCCAGATTTGTCACCGTTTTCTTTTTCAGTTCTAACATGGACAATGTCGAAGCTGGTAGTTGCTGTCGCAGCCTCTGCGTTTATGTTATGAGTGACTCGGCTAACTTGAGCAAAATTAGTTACAGGAAGCTCCATAAAATCACTGCTCCCTTCGTTCCCGCCTTGTTGTTTTGCAAGCCGGTTAATCTTAAGTATTGTACCCGGAGCAATATCAAAGCGAAGTTTAGTTTCAAAAGAACCTAGCCTGCCGTTAATTGCATTATTTACATAAAGTGTTCTGGCATAGTTAGTAAGTACGTCTTCCGTTTGTTTTGCTACCGTGGCAAGGTTAACCTCTGCCTTGAAGTCCATATTATCGACGCCAGTGAAGTCCCTGGCGCCTTGGTTTGAATCAGACAGATTTTCAAGGGCTTTTGAAGACAAAACGCTTACCAAGTCCTTTAAGAACGGAGGTGCGCTTGTGATTAACAGTTGGCCTGTAGGATTTGCCTCGTTAGCTGCCTCTGGCGAAGGAAACATGCCGCCAGTGCATTTAGGTGTTTGATCGCCTTTTCCAAGACCGGCCCCGCTGTTGTCTGATGTGTTGTTATTAACAACTACAGCATAAAGCGGCTTCCAAAGACGGGCGCGTAGTTGAAATTGGCCGTAGTCGTTTAAAAACAACTCTTTTCCTGACTCCTTATACCCGGGCATATTGGGAACTATGTATGCGTAGCTGTCTTCCGGAGCTGTATCCTTACTCGGGAAAGGAATGACGCTCGTTAGAAATGTAGCGCAAACTTTGTTAACAAGGAAATCCCAGTATGTGGTACCTTGGTTGCTATCTAACATTCGACCTAAATAGATAGCAACGGCACTCTTGAAATTGTTGTCATCAAGAGGAGCGCGCCACTCTCCTGTTTTAGATACAACTGCGTCCAGTACTTCTTTTGCCGCTTCGGCAGGTGTATCTGGCTGACCGGCATACTCTTTACACTGAGGAGTAAATAGATCGCTCTGTGTTAGACACTTTAAAGCCTCGGTAACTCCCTCTCCAAAATCATTAGCATCCCTGACAGTCTTTTTTATTATGCCGCCAATCTCAGAGCTGGGCTGAATTTTTTCGCCTCCACCTCCCGCTGCGCAATCTAGACCGAGGTTCGCGGCAGAAGCAAACGAGGCGCCGTTTGAAGGGTGTGTTCTCGGAGAATAAAGGCTGCTAAAAGTTAAGTCTACAAGCCGATGTACGAGGCTTACTGTAACTTGCACGGTGTTCTTTGCCCGTGTGTATCCGACGCCTGCGTAATAACCTTCGAAGATACACTTGTCTCCCGCAGCCCAGGTTTCGTCATTACCTGGTTCCCACTCGTTCAAGCTCATATTAAGAAAAACCCTGGCTTTCCTTAACTTTCCCCCGCCAAGTTCGTTAAGGATACTGGGGTCGTTATAAATAGCGTTATTACCAAAAAAACCGGCGACGGCCGTAGCTATAGATTTATTCACCTGCTTCCCCGTGCCGAGGGTAACCGTACCTTGCGGAACTTCGTTTTTTGCAAAGCTTGCGGAGTACTGCATGATCGAAAATTTACCCGGAACTTCGTCTATCACGAGGTAGCAGGTAGGTAGACCAAGGGCGCTGTAGTACTTTACCTGGGCTACATTATTGAGGTTGGTCATTTGGGTTTACCCTTAAATGTTCGGTGCGATATACAAGGGCTAACACTATGGCCGCCAACCGGTAAACAACATCGTCACTGTTGTACCAAAGGTTTCTAAACGTATTCCAAGGCTCGTCGTCTGAAACTCCAAACAAGCCCGCAAAGTTGTCGTCTCCCAGGCTTTCAAAAGTAGACACAAAAGAAGCTATGTTTAGCTGCGGTCGCAAATAACCGGATACTGTCCAAGCCGATAAAGAGCTAGTGGTGTTAAGTCTAAAAGAGTAACCAGTGTATTTAAGCTCAATAGGCTCTGATAAACCTGAAGTAAGAGCAAAAGAAAACAAAGTATTGTCGATAGGCGGAGTCTGCCTGTTAACTCGGACGGTGCTAGACGACTCAACCGATACGTCAAAACTATAGAAACTCTTGCCTGTAAAGTCCGGGCGAGCAGGTGAACCTACAAGGCTTATTTGGTCAGATAGAGTGCCGCCGTACTGGGAAATAACTGGCTCCCAGGTTTCACGTACTGCCAGCGAGTTTTCTGCACCCAGCTTGTAAGTAATGCGGGGATCAAGATCAGTGATAAAACTTTGTAAGTCTGTTTTCTCTATTAAGCTAAGTAGCTGGTAAATTCTGTAATTTAAGATGGCTCGATCCGGTTGAGCACCAAACAAAACTCTACGCACAGAATTTAGCGACGACGTTAGGTTTACAGACCTAAAATCTACAGGGACAAGCTCTTCGCCAAGGTAGTCCGGGCCAGGATTGTTAGATCCATCTATATTTAACAATAGTGTTCTTGCGTGATTAAACATTATCTTGGCACCGTCGCAATCGTTAAAGAGTATTCAACCATGTAATCTCCCGGCCTACTAGCGCTGTAATTCGCTCCAATCAAATAACCAGTAAAAGCATTATTACCTTTTATGTTTAAAATTATCTCTTGCGAAAAAGCCGCCGACGCCCGGTTGGCCCTATACCAGTTAATTACATTGATAATTCCATGGTCTCCCTCGTCACAACCGCTGTCTCCGATCCCGGCTGCGTTGAAAGCAATACCTTTTAGCGTAAAAGCACCCATTCGATTACCAAAGACATTCATGTAAATGTCGTTGCCCATGGTGTGGTTAAATTGGACGTTTACTTGTTCGTCAGCGGTAAAGCTAGTGACGATAATTTTCTCTGTCCTAAAATTACCAACTGCAAAGTCAGTTACGCCTTTTACGCCTATCAAAGCGATGCTGGCATATTTATGAGGGTCTGGAAGTTGTAATACCGTCCCCACTGGTGTTTTACTAAATATCGTAGGCATATTATCCGACATCCCCGGTTGTATCTGAAAGTTGTCCTATATTCCCTTCAATTTTAAGCTTACCTGTCAGCTCCATCCTTTTCTCTCTAACGTCGTCTAAAGACATCCCAGTTTCTTGTAAGGATTTAAATTGCGCAGCCATCATTTTTTGTTTTTCGGACACATCCGTTTCCATAAACGCATCTAGCATTCCTGTCGAGGACAGGACAGAGAAGCCTCTCCGTATTTTACTTTTTTCAAAGTCTCTTTTGCCCTCTAACGCCTCGTCTAAAGTCCCGTCGTCGAAAGCTTGTCTAAGCTCTTTCAGATTATCCTGGCCGCTTAGAGACTCTGCAGACCGGGATATTGCATTAGCAAGGTCCATGCCCTTGCCGCCTGCCGCAAAAGCACCTGCTTCACTCTGCAACTTGCGACGTTCTGCTGATTCGGCGCTCATGCCGAAAGCGCTCGCAAGTCTGCCTAAAGCACCGCCAGGGTCTAGCCCTGCTCGCTTAGTTTCTTCGTCAGATAGTCTTCCTGTCTCGTCAGCAACTAAGTCATAGGCGTTAACTAATTCATCTACGTTCTCGCCAGGAAACTTCTGTTTAAGAGACTCCCTCGCCTCCGCGAGCTCATCTTGACGATCTTTTGCATTCCTTATTTTTTCTTGGTCTACTAACAGCCCTGCGCTTTTTATCGGAGCGCCTTCTGTAGTTTTTAACTTGCCTAAAGCGTCTGCGAATTCTTTGCCCTTTAGACTCATTAACTCAGCAGCTTTGGTTTTTGCAGTGCCTTCTTCAAAACCGCTACGTTTCAAAGCGTCCTCTATTGCGCTTTGATCTCCAGAGTCTCGGTCCTGCGCACTACGTAAACGTTCGGCCTTGTTTACGGCTTCGCTGTCAAACTCGCTGACAAGACTTATGGCATTGCCTAAGTCTGTGACTCTTTGCTGTTGCTCATCAGTCAAAGAAACTTTCGTTCCTGTACCTTCTCTGCCACCTTCACCCCGCATCGCAAGGTTGAAAGCGTCTTCTGCGGTTCCACTAAACCCAAGTGTAAGTCTAGCAGTCTCAAACGCTTGGGCTCTTTTCGCAGTATCTACTTCCCCGCCTTGAAGATCGTCTCCCCCAGCAATGCCCATCAGTTTTTTGATAGCGCCGCCGGGAGTAACTAGCCCGCCGAGTCCTCGGTTTCTGGCGGTAGATTCTAAGAAAGTAGCGTTACTGTCTAAACTTTCTCGAATACCCTGTACGTCTCGTTGGAGTACGACGTTACCAAGAAGAGCCGAAAGTTCATTCGAATCCATTATTTCTTCACGACTTTTGCCTGCTAAGTCGCCAACGGCAAACTCTTTAAGTAGAGCTCCGTTTTTAAACAGCTCATCTGCACGGTCTGCAGCAAGAGTACCGAGTCGTCGTCGAACAGTTGCATTTTCTAAGTCCAAAGCCCCGGTCGTTAATCTCGCTAAATCACCCCCCGCAAATGTCGTGGCCAGGCGAGTCATCTCTTCCATATTGCCACGTATCATGCGGGTCGCGGCAATACCTCGGCCACCGGTTCGACGGAAAAAGTTAGGGTCCTGTAAAGCATCGTTAACTAATGTGCGAGTCCGATCCATTTTTTCTTGCTCGCCCGCGCGGAGACTGGCCGCTACGCCTGTCTGCTCAAACAGATTAAACCTGTCTGACTGCTCTCTTGCTCCTCGACTTGTACCAGCCTGTCGTAGTATTTCAGCATCCGCGAATCTTTCCTGCAAAATCGAAGCCTCGATGTCTGCGGTCATTTTCTCAGTCAAGTTACCCTCAAAGCCTGCCTCCATAGCAAACTTACTTATTTCTTCCGAGGTAACATCTCCAAGATTTTTAAACGCTTCGTCATCTCGGTCCATGTTAGACTGTACGAATCTTTTACGGGCAGAGACTAAGCTTGTAGCTAAAGCCCTAGCGCCTCTGTCTTTAGCATCGTCGCCTTTAATTCCTTGCTTGTTCAGATAGTCGGTCACTTCTGGCTTGGTAGGCCTCGTATCAATTCGATCCTGCCTTGACCTTATAATCCTGTTCTTCTGCTCGTCGCTTAAAGTATTTTCTAAATCGCCAGGATCCAGAGCCGCCAAAGCATCGTCTAACTCTGTGCCCTCCAGAGTAGACTCCGCCTCAGCCCGCATCTGGGCTAAAACCTCGCGGTCTCCAGGTGCAAGGCCTATAGCCTCCGCAGCAAGCAGCTTCCGACCTACGTCTGTACTTAAAGGATCGCTAGAGGAACCCCGAAGCTTCATCATCAAGTCAGCACGGTTTGCGCTGGTTATTTGCGCGGACTCCCTAAACTCGCGGACGTCTGTTACGTCTAGACGCGCCTGCTGATCTAACAATCCGTTAGATTCCATGTCACGACGTAGATTAGCTACGTTATTACGCAAGCTTTGCCGAGATTCCTCTAAGGTCCGCAAAGCGTCTGCTTTCGCTTTCGCTTGCTGAGGATCATTCGGGTCTATATCGAGAAATGCGGCCAGGTTAGATTCCACTGCCTTTTGCTGGGCAGAGATATCTGTAAACGACTTGCCCATCTGATCTTGGATATCTTCCGCAGCTATTCCGCCAAAAGCTTCCGCAAGAACTTTACCTAGAGCAGCCTCTTCTCCGCCTTCTCCTGCTTTTTGAATTGAAGCAATTGCTCGCTCCATGACGCCGCCACTACCTGCAAGACCGGCTAAATCATTCTTAATACCTGCGTTCAAAGATTCGCGAACACGGACGTTTTGACCTTGCTCTAACGTACTCTCGTTCATAACGGTCATTAAGTTTTCAAAACTACCGTGTGCCCCGTAGTCTTGCTCAGCGCGCCGTTGTATTTCGTTGAATGAATCGACAGCCAGGAAACGAGCTTGCTCGTCGCTTAGCTGGGGCACAGCAGACTTTATTGCCATCTCCATTACCTGGCGACGTCTCTCCGGATCTCGCCGATCAGCATCCGTCATGTTAGCGAGAGCTATATCTACCGCATCCCCAATATCGCGACTAGCAGCATCCCTAGTAGCCGTATCTTCAAAACCGTCAACTCTTCGCAAGAAATTACGAGCAGCAAGTCGCGTTGGGTCCGAAAGTACGTTACTCCGAACTCGGTCGGGTTGCACTTCTTCTCGAACTAAATTTCCGAGGTTGTTTTCAAATATCTGCTCTTGGTTAGCTTTTCGGTTAGTTATAAAACCTCGGGCATCCGCTAAGTTCATAACGCTATTGCCCGAAGCCATAAGCCCTGCAATTTTGTTAGGGTCCATCTCGCCAATGTCAACAACACGTCCGTTGTGAACGTACTGCCCTTGGCCTGTCATCAAAGCCTGAGATAGAGCCTCCGCCTCGCTACCTTCGTCAAAAGCACCTAATTCGTCGCGGGCTCGCAAAATAGCGCCAAACGCATTTGCCATGGGACTGGCGGCAGCAGAAACTCGTAAGTTTTGGTCTAACTGCCTAAGTTCGTCAGACGAGCCAAGGCCAAACGCAGGTGTTGCGTTTGCGCCGGTAGCCGACATAGCCTGCCCGAAGCCCATCGCACCTTGAGTCATTTGACTGGACATAACACGGTTCAAGCCGCGAGCCTCCAGACCTTGGGAAGCCTGCTGCTGCATAGCGAACGCAGCATCAAGTGTCATTCCCGAAGTCTGTGCAAGCTGAGATGTAGTGCGAACCATCTGGTTCAACTGACCAGGGCTTACCTGACTCAAGCCTCCCTGGGACAAAGCCTCGAGTCCTTGGATTAGTTCAGCCATTGGAGCGTCGGATTTTCCAAAATCGCCGAAGATCTCCCGCATACTGGAAACAACGTCTACGTAGCCCTTGATAGAGCTAGAAACCCTGTCAGATTCAAAAGCTCGTAACTGCGTACCAACGTCCCGGTCACTGTGCAACGCATCCATTTGGTCTTGTGTTGCTTGCCTTAGGTCAATATTCCCAGAGGCGTCTACCGGCATAGGGCCACCAGCTTCTCTTAGCGTGTCCCGTATTCTTTCCCTGGAAAAATCGTCCTGGCTTGCAAAGTCAATTGCTTCCTGGAAACGCTGCACACGATTTCTTGGGTCACCCGCAATCATGCCTCGAGCAGTAAGCTGACCGTAAAGGTCGCCAACATCGCCTGCGCGAATGCCTCGCATATTGCCCATGTTTTCGGGAGTGTACAACCTGTCAAACACGTCTCGAGCTAACTGCTCAGAAGACTCGGCCCCGAAGCCCGTTAGACCGGTCACAGGGTCAGACTTAAACCTGTTAACCTCGGACATTCTCTGAGCCATTACCACGGCAGACCCGGTACGGCCCGCTAACGCGTCTAACTGGCTAGGGTACATCTGAGCAAGCAAAGGTGCCGCAGTCGCCATCGTAGAGCCCAGGCGAGCGGCTGCTGCTTGCTGAGGAGCGTCGAATTCCGCACCAGACAACGCGGCCATGCCTCGAAGCGTACTGGTCACGCCTTGTGGTGTGTAATCCTGAGCAATTCTGCTCATCATCTCCTGCTGCTCGCTCTGAAAACGGCGAACTTGCATCTGGTCTAAGACATTCTGACCGGTCAAACCGCCCGGAAGCATCCCGTAGTTAGACATTTGCTGCTGCAGGTGAGGAGCAACAAACATATTCATAGCTAGGCCGGTAAGACCGGGGCTACTAAAGCCAGGCAAATTTTCGAACCCCGTGCGCATTTGACGCTGAGGCATAGACATTACAGGGGCAAAGCCCTGTGCCATTTGCTGCAGCAGAATACCATCGGGCGCCCCACCCCCTGCAAAAGGGTTTTGAGGGCCGCCAAAACTTCCTGGAAAGTATGGATTCACAATTTGCTTCCTTGCATCTATCTTCGTTGCCTAAGGTTTGCCGCCCGCCTCCTTTCGGCGACAGCTTTTCTTCTTCGGGCTACCTCTTGTTCTTCGTCTATCGCGGCCTGTGCGGCCTCTTTTTCCTTTTTCTCATATTCTTCGGTAGCTTGGTCTAGTTCTTCTCGCCACTTTCTTTCGCCTTCCTCGTCCCCCATTTCGTAGCCAAAGAAATGCTTCCAAGCTTCTCTCGTGTTTTCGTCTTCAGTTAGCGTTTTAACCTTCGCTTTTACGGTATTCCATGGCTTGTAGATCCCTTTAATTTCCTCGTATATCTCCTTTGCAGAATCTTGCGCGCTTTTAAAACTATCCTCCGACAACCCCGAATTGGAGACACAAGCCAAGTGGAACTTAAGTAGCTCTGTCAGCACTTTAATGTCGTCCTGGTCTGCCAGCTCGGACATTAAAAGACGCCACCTTTGCCACCACTTGCGGTCTAATACATCAGCCTCCCGGTAATCTACAATTCCCAAAGCAGCCGACTTGACCGTTAGGGCTAGCGCTCGGTCTCCTTCCAAAAATCCGCGTTGTCAACCATAACCTCTAGTTTAGAGACTAACCTATTAAATCGCGCACAGTAGTTTGCAATAGATCTCTGGATTGTCTCTGTTCTTAGGACCTCAGTCAGAATTTTGTCCTCGATATTATCTAGATAACCAACTTCCGTTTCATAGGAATCAAACTCCCAAAACTTAGTCCCATGCGGGTTGGTATCCTCGCTGTAGGCATCAGGAAGCGAATGGGTAAAAGAACCGTCAACCGACGCTAAGTAAGTTAGCTGCAGGTATAGACGGTAACGATTAACTTTTTCCCAATAATCCTGGGCAGTAAGTATCTCGCCCTTTTCCCTTTGCTTGAATACCGTCCGATAAATTACGTCCATTTCTTTAGTGTTTAGTGTTCGGAACCGGACAACTACTTGTCCGCCAAACATCTCGTACTGCTTAGCAAATGGCTTTTGCCCTAAAACGCTATGCAGAAATGCTAGTTTCTCTTCGTGCTCTGGCTCGACTAATGCGGGCATAGACAAGTCCCAGCTGCAGTGAGGGCAGTTCGTAAGCTGAGACTGTTCGCCCGCCTCGCCGACTGGCGGAGGAGTGTCTTCCTGGTCTAAAACCGCAGGCTCCTCTAACGCAGACGGCTCTTCGGGAAGCTCTAGAATAGTTTCAGGAATTTCCGGGGTTTCAATCGGGACTTCTTCCCGCATCGCAGGCCCCGGTGCTACAACAGGGATAGGCGCAGGCTCTGGCGAAAGCGACTGAGCCGCACGCATATCTGCCAACATCTTCCTTTCGGCGTCCGTCAGATTTGTTTCATCAATATCGTCCCTAAGCTCCAAAGGAGGCTTAGGTGCTCGCATATCTAAATCATCCATGTTATTTCCTTCGTTAGGATAAGAGTTTGTAGTTACCGTCAGCCGGGATGCTTGTTAGCTCCGATAACTCAGGTTCATCGTAAGGTCTGTCTTTAGAGGTAGCCGTGTTAGTATCGAATATCTTTAGTTCTTCTAGCTGTTGGAAAGAGTCGTCCTCTGTCCACGCTTTCTTACCCGGGAACGGGTAAAGCTGGGCTCCCTGGTAGGTTACAGGGTTCTCTGTCCACTCAGACCCGCCGGTAGCCATGTTAAATCTGACATACTGCTGCCAGCGAGGTTCTGTTAGTTTCCAGCCATCAGACAAGTTGTAACCATAGCCTGTTCGACGGTCATTAAACGAAAAGCCCATAGTGTCGTCTATAAGCTCTTCATTGCCTAGCTGGTTTGGTTTGTCGTAGTACCGTTTGGTAAGTGCGTTTTGAAAAACAGACTCCCCGGCTAAACGATGCTTCTCTAGCGCCTTTGCTATTTTTCCAAGAAAGTTGTCTACTCTATCTTCGGATCCCTTTTTACTGCTATCCCCTACAAACCCACCGCCTTTCTGTGCCATCTTCTTGACGGCGACAATATTCTTCTTGGAGAGAATTGTTTTGGCCGCGACTACGCCGCCGTCCATGGAACCTAACCAGCGTTTAACAAACAGATGGGAAGCATGTAGACTTGTTTTCTGTGCAAACCTGTGACTAGAAACAAATGCGCCGCCGTCTTTTCCAGTAGGTGCGTGCCAGATGTTAAGGCCCTTACTATTGAACATGTTTGTAGCTTTAGAGTACGTAACAAGGTTCTTTTCTCCCTGCGCGCAATCTAAAGTAATTGTTCCTTTCCGGGTCCCGGCGCCACTACGAATGTATGTGTTTCGAGACAACAACCCGACATCTGAATTTTTTGTCAGCAACGTAATACCGTTGTCTCTTATCTCGTCGCCGTCCTTGCCTTTGAAATTATGAGAAGTGCTCGAACTTCGGTTTTCGATTAAAGTACCACCCCTTCCGCCGTTGCCCGAAAGTAGCTGCATGTTCTGCTCGGCCTTAAGGCGTACGTCTTTCTCCGAGCTAGATAGTTCAATGTTAGATTTAGCCCGAACGTACATCTCATCAGAAAGCGATACAACTCGGCCGCCCGCTTGTATAAGAATGTCATTAGGGGCCTCAAAGCTTAGACGACCGGCACACATTGTAATCTGCGTGCCATACCCGTCGCTCAAAACAACACTACCGTCGTCAAGGAAGTTTATTCCTGACATAGTCTGGAAATACTCTACATCGTTATACCGGTCGTCAATCTTCAGCCTTTTGGGGCTGGGCTGATCTACGCTACGATCTCGGCGGTATCTCAAAGTTGCCTGAGCTTTCTCTAGGTCAACAAGCTCCGACTCCTCAGGAAACTTGTAATCCTTCTTGTGGTAGTAAAACGGGTGCGTATTTTTCCAGTTGTAGTTGTAAGCTAGTAAATCAAGTACGCCTGCGACTTTTAGCAAGTTAGGGCTGTCACCTTCTACTTTTATGTCGCCAACTTTATGCTCGTCGCCACCACCGTACTCCCCGCTAAACTTGTAATTATCTTCGCGGGCATCGTCGCCGTCTTTCTGGTCTTCGCAGAGTTTTTGACGCTTCGGTACTGGAATTAGAAGGTACTTTCCAATGTAAACGCTCTTAGCAGATCTGAGCGTGTAAGCGCCGTCAAGAGCAACAGACTCCTGCCACAACCCGTAGTCTGGGCCGTCGAATGTTCCGTACCGACGTACTCCACTATCTTTAGCCGGTTTCATCAGCATGCGAGTGTAGCCCTGACCTAGATAGCCACCGTATTCCGTATACCGGTAAACAGGAGCAATGTCTAAGTGTTGCTCGTCCAAGTCGTAATAGCCGTAAGGCTTGTCTTTGTTAGTTTGGTAGTCCTTAGGCTCTACCGTAGTCGAAGCAGAATTAAAATCGTTAGTACCGTAAGCACCTAAAGACTCCCAGGGGTAGATTAGATTACCACGTATGTAGACGTTCTCTCCCTCGTCATACCGTTGACGCAAGTGCTCGGAGAAAGAATCTATGTCTAACTGCTCGCCTGTGATTCTGGCGTAGTTATCAAACCAGTTTAGAAATAAGCCACAAACTTCAGATACACTTAGCGCAGCCTGGAACGGGTCAACTAAAAAGCTTACGCCAGTTTCAGTTGTTATCGACTCCTCAAAAACAGAGCTGTCCATCGGCTTGTTATCGCCGTTGTTTGTGATATTGCCGAAGTCTTCAAACATACTGTTAAAGTTTCGGTAACCATTCTGCTTTCGAAAGTTAGTGTTTGACCCCTGCTGAAGTATCTGGGCAAAAGAATATTTGTCATCGAAGAAAGGCGACGGAAAGCTACTAATAATAACGTAAGGTCCGACGTCTTTAGATTTGTACGCGACTACATTAGTGCCCGGCGGCAGCAAGCAAGACTGTTTAGCGCCGATGCCTGTTGATTTATTTGAGTACACCGCAGGCACTACAGTGCTGTCATTTAGCTGGACGAGGTAGTAATGCAGGTAGGGAAGACTTACACGTATTTTTCCAGTGTAAAACTCTGCATCTTGAAGCTGCGTAAGCAGCATAGGGCCGACACCAAGAGAGTCGCCCTGAGTTTTATAGAGCCTGTCTGCCGATTTTTGAGCAGCGGCCTCCGTGTACTGCTGATTTGCCCGTACAGCCGGATCTCTAGTTTGCTGCAGGAAACCGTGTCCCTGCAAATTAGCATTTGCCATTGTAATTCTCACCATTCGGTGCGGTTTATTGGGACGAGCCCAAAATTAAAAACCGGCCCCGCCCGAAAGCAAGGGGCCGGTATATGTTACCTAAATAGTACTATTTAGGCTTTATCACATTCTAGGTCAGCAAATTGGAACTGCAAGTTTTCCGTCACAAGAGTATCTTGCGAGTTTTGAGTAACACCCATGTTAGTAATCATAGGCGTCAACATAGTGAACTTAGTACCCTGCTGATCGTTACACTCACCAGCATTAACCGAAGAAACACCTTGACCTCTAAAAGTGATTGAAATTGACTTTTGAAGGTTACAGATATTTCCGTAGGTTTGGTAAAAATTACACACATCCGCATCGCCGGATTTAGGTGTAGGCCCAATGATACGTCCGATGCTCATGTTACCAGTCGCGCGTCCACCGACGAAATACATGATTCCGGCGTTGGGGTCTGGTGCATTAGCTCGGTTAAGGTCGAAAATTCGACTGACTTGCTGCTGGAAGTTAATTTGGACATTGCTAACAATACCCAAAGTTCCTCCGACATCGCCAGTGATACCGCCTTTGTTGCCGCTCATAGAACCCGCAGCCTTTACTGCAGCTCCCTTAAATACGCTTCCTGCCATAATTTATTCTCCTAAATAAGTTGCAAAAGTTGCAACGTTTGTCCTTATCAAAAGGGAAATACCCCGGGGCCAAAACCCCGGGGTTTAATTGGTAGTGAAACTTAGATAACCAAGTGGATTTCCAAGTTGTTAAGTGCGTATGGAACTTCAACGCTAAGTCGAATTACATACCGATCTTTGAAGATCGGAGAAATCTCAAACTCCGTAACTGTTGCAGAGATTAACTGACCACCGAGGTTCTCAGTGAAACGCTCTCGCTGCAGCAACAAGATCAAGCTACTTAGTCCTGTCTCCAGGGCTTGCTTCATGGAAGGAGTTACATTGGTGATACCGATGTAAGGCTCGAAGTAATCCTTGAAGCGGTAGCTAATCGAGTCAACGTTTCGAGTAAGCATCTCTTCACGTTGGTTAATGTCTTCGTAAGCACCGGTCGTAATTGCGTGACGAGTAAAGATGTTACCGTCAGGCGATTGAGTTACGATCCAAGTACCAGACAAAGCCATGGTATCCAGCTGAGACTTGCTAAACCTTGTAGTACGGTCTACATCTGTGAAGCCAGAGATAGCCAACCGAGTCATACCTTGCTGAGGAAGAATTCCAGAGGCAAGACCGGCAAGGGCAGCATTCAAATGGTAACCTTCTTGAATCGTACCGGACGATTCAATTTGGTCTGGCCATGTAGCACGAACACGTCGGTCATTCCACGCACCTGCGTCTTGGGCGATCTCTTGGGCTTCTTCAGTCAAAGTTAGGTTACGCCAGATCTCAATCTTAGCTGCAACACTAACAGGACCAGAAGGACCGGCCTTCAAGCGCAACTGCTCTTCTGATTGAACATCGTCTACAACGTACTCAGAGTAGGTGTAGTTTCCAAAACCGTCGCTTGTGTATCCCAAGCGAACGATGTCGCCAGCGCGAACACCGTTGGTAGAAAACTTACCGTTACCGGCAGCGTTTCGGACAATGGTGTATTGAGTTCCACTGGTAAGCGGATCATCCTCAACCACTGCCAAACATTCTCCGCCGTCACTGGTAGTAGCAGTCGTATGCCCAGGAACAGAAGAACCTGCGCTAACTACAGGGATGGATGGGATTCCCGTGAGGTTAGCCCAAACAACTCTCCATAAACCTTCGTTAGCCGAAGAGTAAGACCCTACGTGGCCTTGGAAAGCCGAAAGAACGGTGTAGTTCTTCGTCAAAGGACACATCCCATAGACGTCATCTCGAGACTGAGCCATATCGAGAATTTCGTCCCAAGTATCAACGTCATCCGGGTCAGTTACTGAACTGTAAAGGACTGGAGTTCCGTTGTTGTTGGTAAGTGCCTTGTAAACACCCCATTTCAAAGGATTGTCAGGAGTCAAAGATCCTGCAATGTTGTCAATGTCGCCTACATCGCTGATGCTGCTGATCTGGTTAGCCAGATTAGAGTACCATGAACGGTAAGTCACATAAGCCTTACCCCACTCGCAACCCGCACAGCTATACACGTTAAGAGGCAGAGCCACGCCGCTATCTGTCCAACTGCTATCGTAAGCAATAATTCCAGATTTAAGTGTGATTTCCGTCTCGCTCTGCTCCCAGTTCTTGTTAGGAGCGTAGCCAATGCGGTTCTCCGAGACCTCGAGGAGAGGATTGCGGATGTAAAGTTCAATGCCTACTTCGTCTCCACCGGAGACGTCAGAAGACAGGTTATCAGCCAGCTCGATAATTCGCATAGGACCGGACTGAACACCAGTTACTCCGATGTAATACTTATCGCCTTTGTTAAGGCCAGTACCGGAGAATTGAACCAGAATGTTACGGCTACCAACGGCAACATCAACGGCAGCAGCACTAACGTCCGTAGGTCCGCTTTGATCGGAACCGGTTGTCGTGCTGACAGAAATCTGAGGAGCGGAAGCTCCTGAGTACAGACCACCGCGAGTAACTTCTACGATGTAAGTAGTAGTGTCACTGCTGTCGTAAGTTGACAAAGTACCTGCGTTGCTGGTAGGCGAAGGAGCCGTCCAAGCCTGCTCAACGGCTACGTTCCATCGCTGCCCTACGATTAGATCGTTAGGCGTAACAGAATCGTTGTCGGCCGAAAGCGAGCAAGCGGCAGTATCGTCATCGGCAAAAGTCACAGCAAGACCGCGAGTACCAATGTTAGTAGGCGAGCCACTAGCCGCAGGCGTGACTGAAGCGACGTCGTCAGTACCGCTGGCGCTAAGGATTCGCAAGGTCGCTGTGGAGTAATCCTGGCCTACAGAACTACCCGTAACGATAATCGTGTAGGTTTCAGACGTATAACCGTCACCAAGGCCATCGTAAGCAGTGCCCGCAGTGAGCGTAACACAGTTATCGGCTCCAGCCGTCTTAGTAATCGTCTGAGTAGCAGACTAAGCGCCCGCGTTTGCCGAATCTGCAGTTGCCGCAGCGACTACCGCAGCAACATCTTCCGCGATTACGCTTTTTACAGACGTCCACAAAACTACGGGGTCGAGACCGCCAGGCGTGGCGCGAACGCGGATGACATCGCCAGCTTTAACGTCGCGATCATAAAGATCGGCGTCTCTAGCGTAAGATCCGTTAGTAGCAAAGTTAACGCTTGCTGACGAAATTCTGTTGTTGTAATCAGCCAGCTTGGTAATCACACTTCCAGTGCTAATACCGTCAGTAAAGTACTGAAGCAAAGCATTTTCAATGTAAACCTTACTGTAAGATTGATCAACCTTTGAACCTGTGGGTCGATTAGGCCACAAGTAGTCAGCGTCAACTGCGTTGTCGTAGTAACCAAGCAAACCACTTTCTTTTTCACTTGCGTCTGTAGTTCGCGTCAAGAAAGCGTGTCCGCCTGAGATGTAAGCCGAGAGTGGGTTTGCGTCCACAGCGGGGCTCACCGTAAAGTCCTGGAATACCAGAACTTGAGGTAGCACATAAGTAGCCATTGATATTGGCCTCCATACCTATTATTCGTTGTGATTTAACAATCTGAAATATCTAAATTTACCGCTATGTCGCGGAGAGGAAGCGAATCTAAATGCAAGTCCCAGACTTGCTGATAGACCCAGCCAACAGTGACAGGAATAACGTAATTTTCCGTTGATTCCTCTAACTCACTGATTGCACCTACCTCAGTTACCTGGAATTCGTCCAGGTTAAATAGTTGGCGAATTGCCGGGGCATTCATAGTCAACTGATCGACTACTTCTGTCGCCAAAATTTCACAACTTGCACCCGTTCCATGGATGCAGAAAACGGTGTGACTTCCCAGCCAATGAACCATATGGCGAGTCATCGCACCCCTTTCGTTTGGGGATATAGCACCTGAGGTGCCCATGCCAAAGATTTTGTCCTGTATTCCTACACGACGCTGTCTGTAGCCGTTTCTTTTGACCAATATAGCCGGACGCTTCTCTACAAGATCCGCACGCCACCTATACACGCTCTCAATTAATATACCGGATGTCTCGTCTTCCCTCCATACGAATTGTTTAAGGTCAGGAGCGACGATTTGTTTAGAATCTGAGAAATGTCTAATGAGCATATCGCGAAACATGCCGGTCAGAAGAAGAGGCTGCCAGCCGTTTTCGCACAAGGAATCAGGGTTAAAGTACGGGGATTGAGTTCGATCCGGGTCCTTAGGGTCTGGCTCAGTCGTCGTGCAGTAATTGTCTGGTGTAGTCATCTGAACTAAATTTCCTTTTCTCCGATTCTTCTGTAAGTAGCATATTAGCTAACTTAAGAGAATCTACCTCGAAAGTCCTAGGGCTTAACCTCGACAGCAAAGAATTATTGCGCCTTACCTGGCTGACAGGCTGCCCAACATAGCGAGCCGTAGGTTTTGGATCTGAAGACAAGGCCGCCCGGGGAGCACCTTCTATCGCATTTTTAGGTATATGAGGCATTAGCAGTCACCTTCAAGCCTAGAGTCTTGATGGGGAATAGGAACTGTGTAAATAACGTCTGTGTAGGGTGCAGGACGAAGTTCAACATTTGCAATCAAAGGAACGCCTCGCATCTCCGCTGCGCTCTGTATGCCTTGAATGTAGTAACGGTCGTCCGTTTTTCTGCTAACCCAGACATCTAACTCCTGCAAAAGAGGAGCCATCAACATCCGCCCAGAAATCCTAATGTCATTTACAACGCCGCGCATGCCCTGGTCGTCTATGTGCTGCCGGTGTGATTTAGGAGCTAAATCGGCCCAGACGCAGCTCATAGGGTAAAAGTAGCCGCACTGAAAACCGGTACCATAGCATTCTTGACAGCTAGGGTTAGTAACTTCGTCTGTCTGCAAATCTAAGCATTTAGAACACTTCACACCGGTAGTTATCCGCTTAAGCAGATAACCGTCCTGACTTGTGTAGCGGTACCTGAGTCGTTCTTTTCTGACAATCTCGCGCGCGAGGCGCCAATCGCGAACGCCTAAAATACCGGACTTCGCAACAGGGTCCGACCAATATACTTTACCCGGGGTAGTCAGTTTCACACGGTAGTGAGTGTACTGCGTCTTGCCATACACTCGCTGTGTACCATCTACCGCATAGTAGCTGTTCTCCATCGGCAGCCCTACGTCTTTCCAGTCGCTTGCATTCTGGTCGCCTGTCTGACCGACCTGCAGCTGAAAAGTGTAAGGAAGCGGGTCAGAAAACGTAGGCAATAAAGACCAACAAACACGAGTACCACCTCGTATTAGGTAGCTAACATGCACCATGTCAAAAACCGAGCTGCACGCAGGCGGGCACTCGTTGAGACAAGTAGGGTCTTTCCAATTGCTAGGTGGGTAAGTAGACATTAGTAATAAAACCCGCTGTAGTCTGAGCCAATAGATCCGCTAAAGCTTGCAATGTTTATCTCTACCTTCTTCGCCTGCACCATTGCTCGGAAGTCCTGTATCAACGCATTTGCATAGGCGTCGTAAGCTCCGGCTTTGTTTTTGTCGTCTACCGATACACCACCAGCATTATAAGGCAAATGGTTTCTACGATAGTTATTCGCAGCAATCTCCATTAGATAACCTTGAATACCCTTTAACCACATTTCACGGTAAGGGAAAGTCGTTGTCGTGAAATTCAATCGCAGCGGCGGAGGCGTTTCCCGCCAAAACTGAAGCGGCCGAAGAACAGCTTGCGAAATCTCTGCTGCGTCAAACTCAAGGCTGTCCAGTAACAAGTTATCTGCCGGGGCGTTGTCTCGCAGGGACAACCTAATTTCTTCAATGGACGGGGGTACCAAGTTCTGAGTATTCACGTCGCTACTCAAACCAAACAAACCTCTGCGAACAAACGTGACGCACTGGTTACTGAATATCATCCGCTTGTCTTCAGAAAATACTGCCCACTCTTCCAGGTAAACACCGGACTTGCGAGTAATTGCATCAGGAAGAGATTTAGCTCTAACATACCCGGTACCAGCGTTTATAACGTCTACGTCTACGCAATGAACTTTATCCGTAGACGGGTCAAAGCCAGTTAGCTCCCTAAGCCTAAGCTCTATGCCGCACGAAGGAGTACCTATCGCATCGAAGGATTCGTCGTTGTTTTCCGAGCCTGCAGAGCAGCTAACAAGGCATGTTTCTAAATTGACTTCCTCGCCATTAGGATCTTTCATGTTCCAAAGTAGACGAGCGTCCTGGCTCATCTGTACTTCGTGACACTGAAACTTAGGGAGAACAGGGCAGCCGTCTACTTCTGTTTGCGGCGCTGTTATCTGGTTTTGCTCGCTACAGGAATTGTCCGTAGGAGGTGAAGGAGTTACGGGCGTGCCGTTAATTATTTTTGCCATGAGATTACCCCGTTACCGTTAATGCACTTGGATTATTGAAGTTTACTGAGGAGTGCTGAACCCAGACGTAGTAATCACCCGCCTCGAGCATAAAGGTTACTTTCCCCTGTGCGTTAGTGTACAAGGTACCGGCAATCACATGAGCACCTGCAGTGTCCGTGGATATCCATACGGCTGCGCCGTCTAAAGTTACACCGTCAGACTGGATATCAATCTCTGTAGGTATTCCACCAGGGCCGCTCGGATAGCCCCCCGTCAGTGCATTGGCATCGACCTGGTTGGAGACTGTAAATCTAAACTGATCTGTGACATTTTGGATTGCAGTTACATCTGCCCGGAACACTTCTTCTCTTGTTCCATCCGTAAAGTATGTGTAGATATCCGCTGGGCTTGTTCCGCCCGTCAAAGAATTAGAATCAACTTGGTTAGGTACCGTGAACCTAAACTGGTCGGTTACTGATATAATCGTGCTCGTATTGTTATAAGCGTCGTCTAACGTCTCTGAAATTGTGGATAAAGTATTCGTTTGTGACGTTTGCGCGGATAAGGTTGCCAAAGAAGTTATGTTAGCTTTGAACACGTCCTCTCTTGCTCCGTCAGTAAAGTATGTGTAGATATCCGTTGGGCTTGTTCCGCCCGTCAAAGAATTAGAATCAACTTGGTTAGGTACCGTAAAGGTTAATTGCGATGTCTTGCCTTCAATCGTTGTCGTTGCAACATCAATGTCGCCAATTAAATCTTCGATGTCGTCAAGCTGGGTTTTGACTGCGGAAGTGTAAATGTTGAGCATGTCTATTTGGACGTTCGCGGTTGTGCTGACGGGAACAATGGTCAAGACGTTGCCGTTTGTTTCGGCCTGCGACAAATCGAAAACGTAAACTCCCGCTGCGTTCGTTGCGTCCAGTTCTGTTGGGTTGGTATCAGCGACCGAGGCGAACGCGCCGCTGTCTTTACTTATCTTTGCGGTGATGTTTGCGGCATCGCCTGTGATCGGCAATCCGGTTACTGAATTGATTGCAAGCACGTTGAACTTTTGACCAGCAATGTTTTTTTGATACGCCATTAGTATAAATCCCTGATTGTTTTTTGGGTGGCCTTTGCCAATACTGCCCCAACGTAATCCGTTTTATTTCCTCGGTTGGCGGGACTCTCTTTTAACGTGCTAAATCCTGAGCCAAGAAGCAATGAGTTTGGGGTAAAGTCTTTGTTCGCTGGATCAACCAAACCTGATTGACTTAAAGTTTCGTTTTTGAAATGCGAACTGTGAAAGTCGTAAGCCGTTGTGTCGTTCTCAACAAGTGCAGGGGCGAGTAGATGCGTGTTGTTATATCCTTTATTTCCCGCAACATAATTCAGACAAACTCTGCCCGTGTTGGTGTTGATTGCCTTGCCCCAATTTTCAAAATAGTTATTAACAATCAAGGCAGCGTTTTCGTAAGAGTTGACGTTGTAGATGCAAGTATCTGCCGAACCGCTTGCATTGTAGAACGTGTTGTTTAAATACCGCGCGCCGGATGTCGGGACGTGACTGCCATTGGCGTTTATGCTTTCGTTGTAAAAGATATTTCCCACCGACCAAGACTGCCCCAGTCCAAATGAATAATAGCTGTTATCTGCGTTCGATGTTGATTCGATGTAGTTGTTGTAAACTTGCCCCGAACTCATGCTGATCATGTAGCCGCGATTGCTAGATGGTCCGTTGTATCTGTTGTCGTTGATGAACTTACAACCAATGATTGAGCAGGAAACATTTGTGGTGATCAAACCATAGTGCGGCGTGGCGTAACCATCGAAAATGCAATTGATGAAAGCGTGATACCTGTACACTTTGAATGGATAGGACGTTCCATTCTCTTTGTAATTGTAGAAACGAAACCCTGCCCAATAGACTCCTTGGTAAGGGTAGACAATCATATTTGTTGCGCCCATGTCCCAGTCAATAGTGACTGTTGGATCAACCGCTTTAATCCAAAGTGGCTTTGTCAGCGTACCGCTTCCCGCCAAATACACCGTTGGGTCAAGTTGCGCGGTATTGGTCAAAGTTCCCGCCAATACAACAATGGTATCACCTGTTGATCCCGCACCAGCACCAGCAGCAATTTGGACAAGCGCATACTGAATCAAGTCATTTGTTTTAACCCACGGATCGCCAATCGTACCGCTTCCGCTTCCGCTTGCGGATGTCACCGAACCATCTACATAATAAGTTGCCATCGGTTAGCCTCGCACTCTTGGATGGTATGGTTTGCCGATTAAATTTTGCGCGGTAAAGCATCCGGCAGTTCGTCGTTGATTTGTGTAATCGTCACGCATCCCTTGTTCAAATCGTGCCGCGTCCATCAGTGCATCGGACGGGCGAAAGTCTCCGCTGTCTGCGTTCTTGACCCCGCTTTGAGTTATTATTTCGTTATCGTTGTAGCAAAAGGTGGTCGCTGGATTTGCTGTTGGCGAGTTGTTCCCGCCGTTGATTGATCCAATGTTATAACCAACATTTCCAAAGCACCCCAAACTCGCACCAACCGAATAAAGCGAGGTCAAGTGACTGCTCGCTGCCCCATCTCCGTGAACATAATTGTTGTACCAGAAGCTAGTTTCCCAACCGTCCAACCGTCCGCAAGCCACGCCGGTGTTTCCGCGAACGTCAAAAGTACAATTGATAACTGTTGGAGCAACCTGCAAGAATCCAACTGATGGAGTTGTGCGTCCTGCGTCTTTTAAGTCAAAGAAGCAATCGAAGAAACTGCCGTTATAAAACAGATTCGATGATGGCGAGTTCCGGCAATCAAAGTAAGTGCCGATTGATTTGGCACTGCCGGAATAGGCTTGCAAATTTTGACTGGGAATGTATCGGCAGTTGATTAAATTAAACCCGCGATTCGTAGAAGTCAGCACGCCGCCTTGCGTTGGATCAAAAAGAATATCGCAATTCCAGAAACAAGCGAAAGTGGAGCCTCCCCATAAATGATTTGTTGAATCGGATTGGGTTGGTAGATTGCTAAACGTCATGCCTGCAAAAACAATGCAATCAAGCCGCGTCTGACCTTCGTTGTAGTTGTAACCAATTTTTCCATTCCCGCCTGCGTCCCAGTTCGTTCGGTCACGACCGTTCCCAACAATTCCAAGTGGTCGGTCTTGGTTGTAATAATTCGTTGCGGTCGTCTGCTGAATCCAAGGGCTTTGGGTGCTGTTTACATCACCGGCAAGAATGATAATCTTATCGCCACGACTGCCTTTTCCTGCGCCTGCTTCAATCTGCGTTACCGCATAATGAATCAAGTCGTCGGTCTTGCCCCAAGGATCGGATTCAGTACCCGATCCCGTCCCGCTTGCGCTTACAATTGTGCCGTCAACATAATACGTTGCCATCGTTAACCCATCGTTGCGAGTGCTGCGGTAATGGCGACAACCAAAGCGGCTTCGTCACCTTCGTAAAACGCTTCTTCCGCACCGGCGTTTATCATTGCGTCATCCCACTTCGACCGCAAAGCAAACTCTCGTTCGATTCTTTCCTGTTCGGCTTGCTCAAGTGCAATGCGTTCGGCCTCAAGGTCTTTAGATCGTTGGACATCGTCCGCTGTGCAACCAGGGAACATCAAGCCGCCGCCGAGATCGTAAAAGCCATCGACCTGATCTTCGGTCATTACGCCTAAGGCCTGCAACGCTGATTTGCCGTCGAAAATTCGCTGAGCAACTTCAATATCCTCATTTGTGTGCAAAATAGTTGCACTTTGACCAAACAAGCTAGACCACAGCTCCCCTAAAGCCGTCACAAGCTCGGCAGGCAGGGAGCCACCGTCGAGTGCGACCTGAATCGCCCCTCCCATGGATGCCGGGTCCTTCCAGTACCACAACAACTCCTCGCGCATCCAAGTCTTCGCCTCAGAAACAACCATGTCGGAATTAGTAACGGTTTTAATTATATTTGCAGAATCCTCGTTCGGAAGATCGAGTAATCCACGTCGTTCCAGTTCACTGTAAAGTGTCATGTTAATCCTCAGACTTTACTAATTGTGCGAACCTATAAACACACAAAGGGCCTACTTCTGTGCTCGTTGGCAAGAGATATTGATTTTAATTTTCAGAGCGACTAAAAGCCAGATCAAATACTGGTGGCGCCAGGCTGCCGTTGACCTTTTAAGGCACAGAGGTGAAACCTTAGGTATCTAAACCCCATGTTTTTGTGCCAGTCCGAAGGGAACTCGTCTTGAACTAAAACTTCCTGAAACCTAGCAGACACTCTTCCATTGTCAGCAGCGTACTGCTTGGAAACAAAAGGCAACATGCTCGCTTTGCTGTAAAACGAACGGTAGGTCGGGTCTGCAAAACCTACGTCGGTCGTAGCGTCTGGCACGCAAAGTATCAGATAACCACCAGCTTTTAAGGAACGGTAACAAGCAGAAACTAAGTCTGACACTAATTCGCCCGGCAACCACTGCAGTAAGTTTTCTGCTTGAATAACACCGTAGCTGTTGCTTGCAAAAAAGTCCTTGCTTTCGATTAGACTCCTAACCGTGGCGCAGCGGTCAGTACCTTTCTCGCAGACAACTTTTGTTAGGTCTAAAACTTCATGACTTTCGCGGTTAGCCCACTCGTAAATCAAATCTTTTGTGTACTGCACTTTAAATTTCCTAGTTAGCTCTCTAATTTGACCGCCCCGGCCTTTTACCGTGTTTTGCGGATAATATCGGTAGAGGTAGTGGCAACCTCCGGTGTGTCGGAACTTAAAACCGGCTAAATATGTCTTCACCATTAGCTCATGATCGTCAATTACCGAAAGCTCGCGGTTATGGCCTCCTACAGTGTAGTAAGCCTCCCTGCTCCAACACCTAACATGATCAGGAGCATAATAGATCTCGCACAGAGAACGAGGTGAAGGATCAAAAGCCTTAGACGCCAAAAGATCACGACCATAAACGGTAACGGAGTAATTCTCCCAACCATGCGAAGGTGCGTAAGCAAATCTCCCATACGGAGGTTCTTCTCCGCCATAGGTAAAAACCGCCGGATCAGAAAAAACAAAACCTGCGCCGTTCTTAAACGCTCGAGCAATTGCACTAAGTGAGTTTACCGGAAACAGTAAATCATCATGGTCTAGCTCTACAAACGCATCTCCGCTGCAATTGTCGCAAGCTAGTCTTTTTATAGCGCCGATGTTGTAAAGCCGCTCTCCACCAGAAACTACACGCACGCGAGAGTCCTGGCGTATGCTATCCGGGATAAAGGCTTTAGGACCGTTGGGCACTAGAACCCATTCCCAGTCTTTGTAGTTTTGCCGACGTATGGAGTCATAAGCCTCCACTAAATGCTCGGGCAAATGAGTAGGCGTAAATATACTTAGTTTCATGGCTGGATTCTAACACTAAGCACAAAAAAAGCCCAGCAGTTTCCTGCCGGGCTTTCAAATTCAACATGATTGCTTTGCTTAAGCAAACGATTCCCAACAAGGGTCGTCTACGGCTAAAGCACCAGACGTGACTACAAGCATGTAGTTACGCCCATCAGCAGTATCCTTGAGGATAGGCGATGGAGTATGCACGACTTCCAGTTTCCCGGTATCCAAGGCGCTTTCAAACGCAAGGACAGATCGGCGGCGAGCCACTCTGTCTGCGCCACCGTTGGCAATTGCATCGAGAATGTTACCGAATACGGTAAATTCACCTGCGCTTGCTAACTCGCGACCGTGTGGAGGCAAGAAACCAAATTTAAGTGCACCGCCTGAAATATTCTTTACAGTACTGTAAAGGCAATTTAGGTCATGTGTATAAGCCATAATTAACCCTCCTGGTTATCAGCATGGACGGCAGCTTCGTGAGCCTTCAATGCAAGTACGGAGTTAAAGAAAACAGGCTCTTTAGCCAATTCAGCCGCCGCTACTTTAATAGCTTGGGCTTCTTCGTAGGCTTGAGCTTGCTGTCCTTGAGGAGAATCCCCAATAACTGCGCCCAGTGCATTTACAGGTCCTGAAAAGCGACTATCGCCTGCTTGTTTTTCGTAATCGTTGACGCCGCGCAATTTCCCAGCAAGTTCTAGCAAGTCAGTAGCTTCTTTCTCGTTCTGAGGCAGAATACCGGCCTGTGCTAGTTTGCCGAAGAAAATATTTGCGTGCACGCCTTCGAACAAGTTGTTGTAAGCTTCGCCAACTTCTGGCAAGGCTTGATTGCTGTCTGACATAGCGTGTCTCCGCTGAGTAAAACGGACTTGACCCTGGCTCCGGCTTACCGGAAACCAGGGTTACAAGACCTGGACTATTAAATGAAATGCGCGTGAGCCAAGCCACTGGTGTGGCCGATAGTCCCACCGAGAGTTTCATAAGCGAAGAACTCGATCATGTACGCTTCACGACGGATGTACATGGTGGTGTCTTCGAGGATGTAACTCTTACCGATGAACTTAGGATCAGCGAAATGGTACATGTGGTTTGTTGGGACCAAGTCTTTCTTGATCGTAACAATCCACTTAACGCCCATGAACTCAGCCATGGCCCAACCGTCACGCATAACCTGCTCGCTGATATCGCCACCCATTTCGTTGCGACCAAATTTCGCAATTTCTTTGATGGTGATGTTATTCAGCAGGACGCAGTGTACTTCCAAGTTACTTGGAGTGTTAGGCATGATCTTCAAGCTGTCCCACAGAGTATCACGAGTGATACCGCCAGCGATTTGCTCGTATTGAACAACGCCAGAAGTAGGAACAGTCGAGCCAGCGCCAACCAAAGCGGTGTTAACAGCAGAGATGAACTTGCCATCTTCTTCTGCCAACATGTCTTTGATAGCGTTGTCGCTAAGAACTTGTCGGATGTCCATGTACCAAGTACGAAGCTCATCGACGTCTTTAGTGAATCGTGGAGTCACAATTCGGTCGAATGAAACTTTGTAACGAGGACCACGGATGTACAAGTTAGTCGGAAGAGTCGCGAAAGGAATCGAGATAGCAGCAGGGCTATCTGGTTCTTTGTCTACGATCTTGACTGGCTTGTCCGTGTCAACTTGACGATCAAGTTCATCGTTGGAAATTGGAAGCGGCGGAATAATCCGTCGGTAAAAACCATCTTCACGCATCTTCGTACGGGTGAAATCATTAACAGCGTCAACTGCCTGCTTCTCCAGAAGAGGATCGCGTGATGCCAGCTTTTCAAAAATCGCTTCGTTGAGGAGTTTGGATTCCTCTTGAGTGATTTGAGCGGTCATCGAATATAACCTCCTTGTTAAGGTTTATTTGTTAAGTGAGTGCCTTAGTTAATACTTGCAGGCAAGAAGTAAGGCCAGAAAGCGACAGAATCGTGTCCGTACCCGTTATCTTGATAACCGGCGCGACTAACGATACCGCAAATGGTATTACCACTTCCGTAAGCATCAGCTACGACTTTACCGCTGGCAGCCAAGTTTCCAAGGGCAGCAGTAAGAGGCGTGTTAATAGCAAAAGTACCAGTAGCGCCAGTGAACGCAGTCGTAACCAGTTCGTAAGCACCACAAGCAACCAGAGCCATCAAGTTACCTGAAGGAGCAACAGGAACCCAAACGCCTTTATCGGTAGCAGCATCGCCGCCATCGTTAACTACATCAGGGTCATCGCTGTTATTAAAAAGAAACAAAGGCATGGAATCGTTAGTTCCTACGCCCAAGATATAATTACCGCTGGCATTCAAGCTAACCACCGAACCGGCCAAAACCGGGTCAACAGTAACGCTAGAGTCCAACTTAGCAACATAATCAACCGCAGACTGGCTAGGCCAGCCTTTAAGTGCGTTGAGAGTGTTAGCAGTCATTTGCCGTGGAGCGGCCATGATCAGACCTCCTTGATTTTAATTGAAAACGGGAATCGTTCCCGCATAGTGGTTAAACAGGATTGTTCAATACAGCCAAGATCGCGTCATCTGAAGCTTTCTTTTCCGAGGAGCGACGCCCCACGTAGAAGTCATCAGTTGATGCGAAGCTAGAACGATTCCTAGCAACCGCGCCGCCGTCATCAACAGCCTGACCAAGGTCGTGACCGCTTTTTTCCAGCTTTACGTGTGCGTCCGAAAGTTTGTCAACGGAGTTCCGAAGAATTTCCATTGCACCAGAGTGCGATTGAAGCATCTCAGCAGCTGCCTGCTTTTGGTGCTCGCCTACGCAACCCTTGTCTACCATATGTTCCACCAAGCCACTAATTTGATCGTTAGCGGTTTTGTGAGCCTCATGATAATTGTTATAAGCATCCAAAGCTCGCTTCTGGAGAAGCGAGTTAATTTGAATACTTTTCACTAGCATCTCTGCAAGTTTAGGTTTCATTATAAAACTCCCCAATGAGTAGGATTATTGTCGAGAACGCTGAACAAGTTCAGTGATGTAATCGCGAAGATTTTCTTGAACCTGACCAGATTTAGCTGCGGCTTCTTTGTCGGAAGCTTCCACTTCCATACCTTCAGCTGCAACTTCTTCTTCAGGTGCTTCTTCGCCCATCATTCCGCCAGCCTCTTCAGCTTCAATAGCCTGAGCAAGCTCTTCAGGTGAAACGCCCAGCTCTTCAAGGATCATGGCTAACTCGTCACCACCCCCTTCTTCCATCCCCATTTCAGGAGCTTCGCCTTGACCCATACCAGCCATAGCAGCTACAGGATCTTCTTCAGGCATTTCTTCGCCGCCAGCCATCATAGCTGCCATTGCTTCTTCGTTGGCACTCTTCTGAATTTCAGAATTGTAGTCGCCGAGAAAACTAATGACATCCGCAGCCTGGTCAGACGCTTCTTTGATAACGTCCTCAAGGGTAGCTTCAACAAGAGCCTTAGCAGCTTCTTTGTTGATGCCTTTCCCTGCAAAGATACCGCCTAGCTCCCAGCCAGCTTGGGCTGCGTCAGACGCTTCTTTGTCATCGCCGTCATCTTCGTTACTAGCCGAGGGAGCTTCAATGTCCTCCGAGCTATTGTCTTCTTCTTCTTCTTTTTTTTCGTCATGGTCGCCGTAGTGGTTCATGGCTGACTTTGAACGAAAGTCAGTTACAGCCAATTCGGCGAGAATGGCGTTGTTAAGATCGGAAGCGACCTTAGCCAACTCATCAAGAGGAAGTTTTTCAAGCTCGGCTGCTGCATACTTAAGACCATCCAAAGCAGCGTTGTCGGTGCTTGCTGGATGAGTAGTATGGCCACCAGGCCCACCTGCATCGTCTTTTTGAGCTTTAACCCCGGCAGTCTCCACTGGAGGATCATCCCCAGTTGGTTCTTTAGCAGTACCGACCTGAATTTGGTCGGAAGCAGCAGAACCAGGATCTTGAACAGGGTCGCCAGCAGCACCACCTTGTGACTTCCCTTCGGAAGCCGACTTAGCAGTAGCTACTGGTGTAGCATCGACGCTTGCAGGACCTTCTTCTTCCTTAACGTCTTTATCATTTTCTTTGGATCGGAAACCCTCGTTTGCGGGGTCAGTGTGATCATCCACGTTTTTAACTGGATGTTCTGTCTCACCACCGACGCTGCCAGGTTCACTGTTGGCCTCGGCAGCTAATTTTTCGGTGGCTCCGACCTCCCGAATAAACTTGCCGATGGTATTCATCGACTCTTGCGCTGATAGGGCGGTCATATAGAGCACTCCTTGCGTAAATAAAATTAGCAGTTCCGCGTACAAGACAGAACTTAAAACTGTTTAGTTAGTTAATAAGTATGATTTTGTCTAATACACAGGCGTGCTGTCAACGGAAATTCAGTATCAAACGCTTCAATTTTAGAAAGACATGCAACCTTATACAGTGCATAGTCTGTCGCAAGCTTAATTGCTGCGTCTGACACATTACTATCACTAGACTTGTTTACTGTAGGGGTAGCGCTACCACGGAGTGTGGATACCGCTATTCGATCCTCTACGGCTTGCTTATCTAGGCCGTGGCTACTTTCAAGCTTAGAAGCCAATGCTCGGTTTTCGTAAGTCGCAACTTTCTCGTTTACGTACCTACCTTGCACAGATTCCAAACGTCTTTCAATGTCTGACGCGACTAATCTGCGATAAATGCCGGGCAAATAAGAAGCGGCTTTTTCCGCCAAGGCTTCCTTATCCATTAATCGTGCCCAGTCCTTGATATGTAAGATAACCTTTTTGTCGGCTAAAGCTCCCAAAGCCGACGCACATTTTTCCGTACCTAACGAGCCTAAAGAGCTTAAATCTACCTCTTGTTGGCTTATGTTTTCGAAAGCACGGTAAATGTCAGGGCCGCCTGTAGTTTCAGACGACTCATACTCCGCTAATTGATAAGCAATTTTTACTCGCTTAGCAACACGGGGGTCATAATTGTACCCGCTAACACCAGAAAAGTTGTCCTGGTGCAGTATAACATGCAGAGGAGCACTGTCGTCCTCCGCCATTTTAATGTAGTCAAATAAGTCAAAAACGCCATTATCACTGGCGGCTTTTGTCAAATAGTCTGCTTTAGCTCCGTACGCAATCCTATCTGCAGGACGGAAAACTCGACTAATATCAAACCACGTAGGATTAGGGTTATCTACGTGCAAGTGGTGCAAATCGTTGCCCACCTTAATCAGTTTAGTCAAGTTAGAGGCGCAACCACCGGCAGCGCACTTTTCGCTACTACAGTAGTCGGCACGAGTTTTTGCCTCGTTACCGCAAAAAGAACAAGTGTCGTAAGGAACTCGGCAAGCCATAGATACTGCCATCTCGTCGCCCCGAGCTATCTTCTCTAGCTCCTGGTCAGCAACAAAACCTCCATTGCGGTCTACAGCGCTTTTCTCTTTGTTGAGCGCTACAAGAAGCTCTACCCTGCGCATTTTGTCGTTGTAGGCTGACGACTTTACCACGCCAAAGTGTGGATCGCCGCGCTCGGGCTTGTTTTTATGGTTCCTAAAAAACCTAGCGAACTTCACAAACGTATCATGGTGTTGTTTGCATGTCGCCTCTTTAAAGCCGTCCCCATTCCTGTTAGGTCCGTAAGCTTCACTAGCTCCTAAGGCAATTAGGTGAACAGGAACTTCGTCCTTTGCAAACTTAATCTTATCTAAGTCGTCCAAGAACATATGACCGGCTGACTTAACAAAGTCCGCCCGGTCATTGCCGATAAGGCCGCGACTAGAGATTGGAATCTCCATCGCTACAGGTCGATCCCAGTCCCAACCAGAAGGTGATACGTATTTAATTATCGACATGCTATTTACCCGCGTTTGCAATTTGTTGTTTGAGCTGCTCCAACTGGCCGCGAGCACTTTCAGTATTAGCGTAACCTTTAGAAGCTAACCAAAGACTAATTAGACCCGCAGGAATGCCGTAACGTAGTGACCGGCTTTTAGGCAGAGATGTAGGTATCTTGTCCAGGACTGGCTTAGTCTTCTGCAAAATATTGTCCAACCCACCAGGGTTTTTCCCTACATTGCTTGCCCTTTGCTGAGCTTTTTGAATCGCATACTGCGTACCTGTCATAGGAGTTGTCACGTTGTCGATAGTAGACAACGCCTTCATCAGCTCCTCTTGCTGGGCAGGCTTAAGAGATTGAGCGTAAGCTACCGGATTTTTTCTGAATTTATTTGCTTTTGCCGGAGTACCTAGCTGATTCTCAACCTGGGAGAAGATGCTTGATTTACTAACATCACCTTTATCCGCAATCTGCTCTTCAAGTCTTTTAGCTACGTTCTTCCACGCCGACGGAGAAATATTCTTTCCTTGCGATGCTAATGCAGAGCCGACAGCAACGTCTGTACCTGCACCAATACCTAATGCAGAAAGAATAGGGTGCTCCGCCATGGCGCTGCCCGCGCGGTGAACCAGAGAAGGCTGTGCCCGCTGCTGAGTGTCGTACAGCTCTTCAAGTTTTTCTTGCGCCGAACTATCAACGACACCAGGGATAGCCTTGTCAGCCAGGTTTTTCCTGTCTTGCATCAGACCGTAACCACCGCCTGCGATTCCTCCCGCAAGCGCCCCAGTTAACGTGTCCCGCAAAGTGTTTCTTCTGCCCGGCCTGCTAAACAAACTAGAACCGAGGCCTAACGCACCGCCAACACCTGCGCCAATAAGACCCTTTTGTACTGCAGGGCTTTGCGATTTGTAGGCGTCACCGATGCTGGACAACGTAGAAGAAAGGTCAAAGGCCTGCTTATCCAGAGATTCTACCAGGCCATGCCGCAACCCAACTTTACGGTGAGCTAAATACGCAGCGGCAGACTTTAGAGTTTGATCTTTAAATGATACTGTCATTTTTCAACACATCCTTGTCTGTCTGCATGATTGATTTTTCAATGTCGCTAATTTCCTTAACCTCAAACGGCTCCGTCGTACCGGCAAGCCTCTTTGCCAACAAGGGCTGGATTGCTGCCGGTTGGTCGGACAATCGAGGAGCTAGTTGAGACAGGCTATTGTAAGCTTCTAAAACTTCTTCTGGCTCATAACCACTAATAGGGTTGTCTGTGTCAGACATCATGTCCGCCAACATAACCTGAGCCTTAATTTTTCTAAGCTCGTTTTCATGGTCAGGATCTGAAAGCTGAGACTCTGCTCGGGCAACGGCTTTGTCCCGCCCGTCGCCTCCGATAATCCCTTCCATAAGCGGCTTACTTGCACCGCCGATAAGCGCGCCAGTAATTAGTCCGGACGCTTCCTTCTCTGCCCCAGCCGTATCAGGAATCAAGTAAGGAGAAGACTCCGTAGACTCTTGGCTCTTCTGCGGTGGGGCCTGTGAAAAAGGGTTAAGTGCCTCTTTCGCATTGTCCATCGCCTGCTTTGCATTTTGCAACTCAACCTGAGAATCACAAAGAGAACGAGCAGCGTCCATGGCGGCCTTGATTAAAGTAAAGGGCGCCTGGTCGCGGTCTATAGGCTTGTCGTAATAACCACCGGTATCGGCTGCACGTTTCTCGCGGGGGAACCTTTCGGCGACCGCGTCCATCAAAAGCTGACCCTTCGTGCCGTAGTAAACGGATGCTGCTTTTTCTACTACGTCAAAAGGTAGGCGGTCTTGCGCAAACTTTTTAAAGTAGTTTGATAAAATGTTTACGCTAATATTTAGGCGATCACCGGCGGCTGCATGCTTGCTTCGCAGGTCCTCGTAAGTACGACGAGACATGTCGAAATTAGACCAAGCACTGCTTGCTGCTTGCTGAGACTTTTCCGCAACCTCGTAGCTAGACGCGGCAGACTTTTCATTTCCAAACCGTGTAGGAATAGCAAGAGAAGCAAGAGCTTTCTTGTCCCTTAAATTTACCCAACTCGGTTCTTTAGAATAGTCTTCGTGAACTCTACTAGAAGAGCGAGTGTAATAGTCGTTAGCACTTTTCGTACTCCCACCCCAAACCTTCTCTTTAACAACTTCAAAGTCTGCCAAGGGGAACTCCGCCAGCTTATCCAGTACAGGAGTGTTGGCTTTCCACTGTGCAAGCTGACGTCCGTTGTTAAAAGCATTTACAGCCGCGCGAGCTTGGCCTGGAAGAAACGAAAGCTCTTCCGATACTTTTACTAAAGCATCGTTCGGGCTCATGCCGTCTCTATCTACATACGTTGCCGCGAGCTTAACTCCATCTAGGAGTTTAGTCTCGTCACTTTTGTTTAGGCTCTGCATTTCCCACCTCCGCATCTACACGGCTATCTATAGTTAAAGTATGTACTTCTTTTGCGCTTTCAGGGATAGTTCCGCTCCCTATCAGCATCAATTCCTCATCGTCAATCTCGGCCGCGTTGTTATCCATACCCGCCATCGCGCCAACTTGACTAATTTGCTCTGCACCTCGTCGCCCGACCGTCCAAGGAAGTTGCGACAACATGGTTGAAACATGCCGCTCAAATCCCGACCGTCTTTCCTCGCCAGACTCCGATTCTTTCTGTGTTTCAATAATTCTTGCGTGAGTAGAGAACAGCTCAAGGATGTTATACCGGTTAACCTCAAAAACACCGGCTGCTTGGGCGCTTCTACGCTGTATAGTTATTTTCCACTGGTCATTTAGCCAATCTGAGATACCAGAAGGACTCTGAACCTGAAAACCTCGCCTAAATCCGCTAATCATAAAGTCGCAAACAAATGGACCGCCGAAATAGGCAAAAAACTTTAAACTCATGTCTAAATAAGGCCTAATTATCAGAGGAGTCGAGTTTGCGTTGCCTTCTTCCTCCACATCTTCCGTTTCTTCGGAAAATCGGTCGGCGGCAGGCAATAAAACGTGTTTTACGATCCAATCGTGGTTCTCTAGGAAGGGATTTACGTTAAAAAACAGTTTTTCGTACCATTCAACGACTTCAGGCAGCGTTTTTAGGCTTTGGGCGATTTCTCGCGGGTCTTGGTTAGCTAAAAGCCGAGCTTCTAGCATAAATTTAGTTTCCGGGTCGCTATGTAAGTGATCGTAGATGGAATAAGCGTAATACAGGCCAGGATTTTCGTATAACAACGATTCCCGAGCTTCTTCTCCTTTACGCCAACGCAAAACAAACGACCTGGCCTCTTTAATGTAAGAATCATCTCGTTTAGTCGTCCGACCCGGGGTAGGTACGCGACTAACAAGACGCAAAACCCGCTCAAAACGCCAATCTGGGCGTAAAAAGGGGTTGAATAGTCTCACATCCGTGTAAGCAGGTATCATAATCCGTCTAAATTCCACTATTTAGAAGTTGTACTCAACTTCGGTGGTATAACCGATTTCAAACGTCTTAGATCCAGTACCGCCAGGTGTTAGATCCATCCAAAGAGCCGTTTTAGCCGTCCGTTTAGTTACATCTTGGTTATCTTCGTTCTCATAAGCACGCTCAATGTCAAAACTCTTGGAAGGGTTTCCTGAAGTTCCGCTTGTCGTGTCTAAAACTAAGAACATATCCGGCTCTCGGCGTGCATAAACCTGTGGTTCGCTGTCCTGCCATATTCCGTTCGTAGTTATTCCCGAGGTGTAAGAAATATCAGTCGTAAACTCTGTTGCGCTATCAACTGACTGGATCGTATGTACTACATTGTAGGCTGCTACGTTAGAACCTTTCACATAAAGCTTGTCTCCTACCGCCAACTCATATCCATAAGGGTAATATTGAGTTTGAGTAAGAGTTAGCTGCGATTGGCCGCCATTATTTGCGACTGCCGTTACTTCTCCCGCATTTACATGCAAGTCAGCAGCTCTTCCGCAAGCACCTTTACGGCTGTAGACCTTAAAATCGAAGCTAACATCAACTCCAGACGTTTGCTTTATAATCAAACGATCTAAAATACCGTGCGGAGGCATAGGAAGCTCTACACAGTTAGCAATGCCGCCCGTTACAGAAGCTTCAACAGTTTTTGAATAAGTTCCGGCCATTTATTAGTTCCTTGCAGACTCGTCTAGTCCAATTTCACCGCCCTGCTCAAACGGAGATTCAATAGTTTTCTCTTTCAAGAAGAGTGTAACATCTCCCAAAGCTTCAAACGAGTTTCTAATACTGTCTTCTAGCTCAGGCATGTCTGATTTTCCGTAGCGGTCTTCAAATTCTTCTTGGTGCCAGTAGAACAAGAACAAAATTCGACCTAGGCCATTCAAGGCCTTCATCAAATCACCCAGGTACTTGTCTACCAAGGAGTCTTGTCTAACAGTTTTAAGCATGCTGCCGACCATACTTACATCAAAGACCTCTTTTTGACCCTCAGAAGCAGCTTGCTGCGCAGTGCTAAGAGTTTTCTGGAAGTCTTCCGCCGTGTAGTTTTGGAAAGGGTCGTAAACATTTGGATCAGTCAGGTTACTGTCCAACTCAGGGACAATTTCGCGAAGCTCAACGGGAGATTGAGTCATGACAGGCGTCCGGCCGCCCAATAGCTCCATGCCCTTGTCTGCGGGCAAGTTGCTGATAGGGGAATTCGGTCCAGGACCTAAAGAACTGAACGCAGATTTAACTAAATCCTGCTTGTCACCAAACCCAGGAGCGTAATCGACGCGATATTGAATCCCGTTCCTAGCCGTAGCAACGCCTAGCATCTCTCTCGCAACTTTTTCCTTAAAGCCGTGAGTTGTAACCAAGTCGATAAACGCAGCTTTTTTATTAAACCGCTTAGAACCTAAAGGAGAAGTGATAGTAACGTCAGATCCACCGTCGTAAATCTTTAAACGAGCAGTCTTCTCGTAAAACATCGTTTGGATATCGTCGATATTTCCAAACTGAATGATAGGAGGGTCGCTGTTATTGTCATCATCGCCGCAACAAGGCATCAACAAGCTTCCGCCGCTGTAGTTGCTAGGCTCTTTCAACTTTAAAAACTTAGCCGACCCGGGAACACGAAGCTCACCGGCAATTGCGCGTAATTTTGTGCCCGCCTTACCCTCAGCGTCTACACGCAAAGTAGCCCCGTAAGGGCTTGGTGACGGATCATAGCTGCCAAGGTAACTACCGTTCTCTACCCGAGGACGCTGGACAATGCGGGTTTCGTTGTAGTTAGGCCGATCTTCAAAATCTACCTTATAAACGCCGTCGCCATAACTTTCCCGGACGTGAAACGGAGTGCTACTACTGTGAGTAGGTACAACCGCAATGTAGTGGGCGCCTACGTCAAGAGAATCTGAGTCCGACAACCCGTCAAACCAATCATTCCACTCTTCTCGGTCAGCATCTTGGTCTGAAAACACATTGCCTGTGTAGCTGTTCATCCAAGCTTTATTACCGCTGCCCTCAAGTCGCACAGCAGTAGCCATGTCTTGAGAGCCACGGTTAGAAACAGGATTAACAGAGACAAACATCTTGTTAAAATCGCCCGGCTTCTCAAGTACGCTGTACAAGTTTGTCTCGTCAGGGTTCATCAAGATCTGCCGAGTCTGCGTTTTGTAAGCTTTGCTGATTTCAGAGTCGTCTCTTTCGTCTTTTACCAAGACGGTATCTCGCATCAGCTTCTCGTGCTCAGAATCTGACAACTCAGGAGCGCCGTGTACTGTTACGTGCTCATAAACATACATTCGGAGCTTGCCAGACTTTACCGGATGCTGCGCACGGTCGTCTGTTTCTGGAATCAAAGATTTTGACGAAGTGTCCAAAGCAGTCTTAACCTGGGGCTTGGACAACAAAACGTCTTTACTCTGAGATGCAGCTGTTTTTTGCAGTTCAGAGGCCCACCGGCTAAAGCAATCAGGGCCGTAGAAAGACTTAAAACCTTCGGCGACACCCGTAAACTTCTGCGAAAGGTCGAATGCAGATTTAAGCAACCTAAAATCGGTAGGAAGAACCTTATTCAAATCTAAATGGGAGGTGATTGGAGCGAGAGCTGCTTCAAACGGAGAACTTGCAATGCTATTAAACGACAACTTGGAGTCCAGGGTCGCTTCTTTGTACAAGCTCTTTGCCGACTTAATTTCAGCTGCAGCGTACAAAGGCAGAAACCCGTGAGACCACGCATCAAGAGCTCTTTTACCAAAGCCAATACTAGGCGGAGTGGAGAGCTTTGTAATGTTAGGGCTAAGACCACCTAATTCGTGGGCATTAGAGGAAGAGCCCTCCCCGAGAATATGCGGCTTGCGAGAGATAAGGTAGTTAACCCAGTTCTCTTTCATAGGAACAAAAGCATCTTTGTTCTTAAGGTAGAGAAGCTCATGGCCTTTTAAGTCACCGTTCAGAAAAAACACAGGGGCGTACAACCACTGGTCTCCCACCTCAAATCCAAATACGCCAATAGCTTTGGTATTGTCGTCATTTCGGTCCACAAGCTGGAAACCAACCATGAAGTCCAAGAGGCGAGGCGCTTTGTCTTTTAAATAAGCATAAGCAAGGCTGGAAAAAGCCTGCTCAAACTCAGTTTCACCGCCCGAAGCCGCATTGGCCGACTTAAACAAACCGTCGTCAACCTGGTTACGCAATGTATGAGCCAGAGCATCTAAAGATGCATTGGACTTCCAAAACGTACCTAAACGGTTAACGGTTTCATAGTGAATAGGCATAATACTATCCATTGACTAATCCCTGTCTTAATATCCTAAATCGGCCATTACACGGCGACGGACCCTATCGTTGTCATAAGGCTGACGTAGTCCACGCGATTGTTGCGCACTCATAATACCTAGATTTTTCAAGTAACGCTGTCGTTCATCAATTTGCTGCTGAAGCTCGCGGGCAGAAGCACTGTCACCAATACCGAAAGGCAAAATACTTTCATCCCTGTATTCGCCGCTCCTAAGCTGCTGCTCCATCTCTTTAATTCTAGCCTGTAATGAGGCTCTACCCATAGCCCGTTGTTCCGCTTCGGAGCGTCCGCTAAAGAAACCACCGCCTGCGTTAGGGAAATCACCGCTAGACAAAGACCCTTTTGCTTTGGCTATTTCAGACTGTAAATTAGACTTAATTTCTTGAAGTTTGGTTTGCGAACCTTGCAACTCTCTGGCACTTCGGCTTGCCCGGGCACCTACAGGAACTTTTGTTCTTTGATACCGAGCGATACCCTCAGGCGATGTACCTAAATACTTACTCTCAATACCAGTAGGATTAGCGTCTGGGTCGCCTAGACCTAAAGAAGCTAAACTTTTCAACGGGCTAAATCCCGCAGATAAAGCTGAGTTCAGTAAACCTGTGTTTCGAGGATCTATCTGCTGCCTTTGATAGTCTAGACCGCCGCGACGCATCCCGCCGTGCGAATCTTTATTAGCCCATCCGCCAAAAGGAAGTGTTGCCAAGTCTTTTGCGGCTAAACCGCCTGCGCCGAGCGCACCACCCCGCAGTAAAGTGCTAATAGCACCTTGACCGGGCTGATAAAGAAAGTTCTTAGCCCGAGCAGCAAGGTTAGCAGTATTCTTGCCTGCTCGGTTTGCCAGCTCGCCCATAATGGTGCTGGTAGCCGGACCTCCGCTAGGCTGAGTAAAACCTGAACGGGGTTGAGGATAAGGTACATTGGCAGGCTTGCGCTTAAAACCTTTTTGCCCGAACAGAAATTCTTGGACCTTAGGGCTACCAGCCCGCTGACGTGCACCGCTGAATCCGCCCATCAATTTATCGCCGAGATATCTTGCGCCAGTACCGACGCCTCGAGCGATATCGTCGAGGTAACCAAAAGCTTTAAAGGCTTCTTTTTCTAAATACTGGTCGCTAGACATCTTCGAGTAGTATTCTTCAATTTTTCGGTCTTCTTCTTTTTTGCGTTCACCCGGAGAAGAACCTAAAAGAGCTTTAGTACCTTTGTTACCGAGTAACGCTCCCGCCCAACCACCACCAAGCTGGGCAGCAAGTAGAGCTGCTTTTTGTCCGCTACTCAAATCTGAAATAGCCGAGCTACCCATTGCTTTCATAGCTAGAGCCGACGCGAGAGTTGATCCTGCGTCCACGCCTAATCCCGTACCAGCACCCCTAAGTCCGTGGTGTGTAATATTACTGAGCAGTTCTCCCTTTGGTGCAGCCCCAGCTCCGTACCCGGCACCTATACCGGCCGTAAGTAAGGGGGTAAAAGCTTGCTTCTCGTTTGAGTTACTCATTAATTTGCATCCTTGCCAATGTCACTATATCTACATTGAATTTTTCAGTTTATCTTTTGTAGTACCCTAAACGCAACACCAAGCTACCGATTGGCCGCACTCTGTTGTTGGTTAGCCTGATCCGTACGGGAATAAAACGGATTGAAAGTGCCTCGACGCCACATCTCCCCAAGACCTCGCACACCAACGTCGGTTCCGGGGATTGCTATATCCTCATACCCAGGAATCCCCACTCTCTTGTTCGACATGTCGTCTAATACTTTGCCTGAGGTATTCATATTAGCACGGTTACGTGCAAAATCAGACGTGTCTAGGTATTTTTGAACCGCATCTAACTCACGCTGACCGCCCAGGTCATTGAACTTAGCTTGGGCATCTAAAAATTCTTGCGAAGATGTACCTGGAACATAGCCTAGGCCGCCGCCCAAATAAGTCTGCTGCGGTCTCAAGCTATCCATCTGAGATTTAGCTGCTTGTAGTTCTTGAAACGCAGTTTGTCGGTTCTGCCTCGCAGCCGCGTCTAAGCTCTGACCCCTTGCGGTTTCTACTTGATGACCCCCTCTTAATGCGTTTAAGTTATTAAGCGCAACAACCGTATCGTCTACGGTTTGCTTTGGGCTTTGAGTAAACGTACGTCCGAACCCGTCGCCGACTGTTTGAATATCCTTGGCTTTAGTTCCGTCCGAGTAACCCTGAAGGTTATCAATGGCCGCGCCGCCATAGTTGCCGTTTTGAAGACGCATCTGCGCGGCTTGTACGCCAACATCTGCCGACTGATCCATAGACTGGGCAACTGCGTCTCCTGCGGCTCCCGTAGCCAACAACCCCTGAAGTGGGCCAGTCAATCCGTGAATGCCTAGGGCAGCTAAGCGTTTGGCCGAGCTACGAAGAAAGTTGTCGTCGCCCTCCTCGTTTGTTAACCAGCCTTGCCATCCTTCCATTTCATCTAACACGTCGTTAGATGTTCCACGCATTGCTTCTCCAAAAGTCTTACCGTCCTGCATTTGACTTGCTATATCATAACCATAGATTGCAGGCTCTGCTAAATACTTCACGAGTGGAACTTTACCCACAGTGTTCTTAAGAAACTTTGTGCCTTTAGTTAAAGAGTTCACACCAGGTATTTTATTGGCGAATTGTTTTGACTTACTGATTGCATCGTCCATCCAACTAGATGGCTTGGGAGCAGGATGACCCAAACCTGGCCCGCTAGGAGGCTTGGGAGCCTTCGGAGCCACTGGTGGTTTGTCTGGTCTAGCAGCGCCTCTCACACCGGCGTCAATTCTCTGCCCAAAGGTAGCTGCTTCATCAGCGCTATTTAGTGCGCGGTTTATTTTTTGACCTTGGCGTATCGCATTCCATTGGCGCTGACCTTCAGCGGTACTTAAACCAAGACCGTCGGTCGTATTCTGCAACATAGTGCCAGACTGATAGCCACCAGGACTGGAAGAAGCAGGAGCAACAAACTCATCACTCGGACCTGCAACGCCTCCGACGCCGCCTTCGTTGCCCCTAATAACACCGTCCTCGTATCCGCCATACTGCCTACTAGCGTAGGAATCTAATCCCCCCGAGTAAGCGTCATAGAACGCATTACTTAAGCCGCCGAGCCGTGCGTCCGTATTCTGAGCGCGAACCGAAGTCCAAAAGTCCTGAGGGCTCGCACCGGCCATTAGACCCATAGGCCCCATCTGAGAAGCCATCTGCATACCCATAGGATTGCCAAGCATACCCGGAAGATTTTGCTGAGGAGTAAAATCAGAACCAGAGTAGGAACGGACAGCTCTCGACGGGTTATAAGAGCCCGACAGGTTGTTCGGAGAACGTGGTGCAGCAATCGCGTCGTTTGATACCGGCGCAGGAGCCGGGGCAGGTGCAGCCGGTTGCTGCAAAGCGGGGTCGTAATAACCGCCTTCAGGAACAGGGGCTTGAATATAGTCAGAAAGACTATTTCCGTCAGTGTCAGGTGCTGGAGCAGGTGCAGTACCGGGCCGAACGTGCTGACCGTTGACGGTACTACTGTACGTGCCGGTCATCATATTGCCAGAATAAGGGTGTGGCGTCTTATACTGGTATGAGCCGTCAGGCAGTTGCGTTTCTGTACCGTAATTTTGGTGGTACTGTTGCATTTGATCTGCCTGCCACCTGCCCCTGTCAGCCTTCTCCAAGGAGAAACGTATCGCTTTGTTTTTGTCTTTGTAATCGCCTTTCTGAAATCCTTTGTAAGTACTTATATCGTCCCACGCCGACTGCGGCGTCGGCGGCTTCATCTTCGTAGAGCCCGAATCTACCGTGTACGGCCCGGCAGCAACCTTGACGCCCTCACTAACTTCTTCTACCTCGTAAGGTTTAGCTGGTTTCCTGACAAACGCGTTCGGCGTTCTACCAAAGTCCACGCTACGAGAAATGCTAGGCACAAAGCTAGTACCCCGCTCTTCGCTAACAGAGCCCCTCTGGGTAGCACTAAGCAAACTTTTCTTAACGCCGGAACCGTAGAACCGAGTTAGCCAGTCCGGGTCGTGCTGGAGACTGTACATACCGCGAATCATCTCCGGCTCAAACGGAGGCGGCTCGTCATGTACATCTACCTCGTCGATGCCAAACTCCTTAAAGT
>WLWF01000395.1_pt1 | contig 42434 bp, 34 predicted proteins | sample 6718331 | NCBI WGS metagenome assembly WLWF01 (sample SAMN12718692, study PRJNA515312) | sponge metagenome | isolation source: marine sponge | host: Mycale hentscheli | place: New Zealand: South Island, Marlborough, Capsize Point | collected 2003-05-01 | reverse complement strand
GATGATGCTGCAGTTACACGAACAGGAGCCTGCCTCCCTCCAGCACCACTGCCTACCGAGGAGGCAACTCGCTGCTCCTCAATCACAGCCAACTCTGAAGCATCAAAAATGGGCTGGTACTTCGGCTGCTCGGCGGGGCTGTACGTTGGGTCAACAGCAACACGAGTAACATGCTCGCCAACAGCCTGAATTGCCTCAGTAAAACGAACAAAAGACTCCCAATCATATTGGGTTTTGGATACAGAAGGCTTCTTTGAATCTTTCTTTGGGAGGCCTGCTAACTTTTTTTTACCCGCCTGCTTTTCAGCGACAGTCGGTGGCCTTGGCGTCGGCACAGAAATCAGTTGGGGAGTTGGCTCATTCGAGCGGAGAAGCCGATCGATGAATCTCCCTGATCGCGGGGAGGCCGCAAAGAGCAGTCCCTCAACAAAAACGATACAGACGAGAGCACCTATGACAGCCGCAATTGTCACCCCTGGACTTCCTTTTCGCCAAGGGGCACACCGCTCCCTAAACCAAAGAGGTACACATGCTCTATTGCGAGGAGACTCTTTTTTCACATCAATGACAGGGGAGGGTTGTGGCACAGTTGGTCGCGTCAAGTTGAGGATTCGATTTGTATAGCATCCGTCACCCCACAGACCTCCTGTGGCACACCTGACGTAAGCCCCCGCAACGGCATCAACACATACAAACCCTTGTTACCCGTACGAGTGCAAGAAATCTGCGATGCCTAATCAGGAATCTTCTGTTGATACAGATATGGTGTGTATCGGCCGGAAGCAATTAGAAAAGCGACTATCAGCCAGAGGCCCAAAGAACCTCCCCAGACTCTACAATCAGAAAACTCGTAGATTCGTCAGGGATTTCTTACTGCAGTTGTTGTTACACACAGATCAACCTGGAATTTCAGCCGCATTGAGCCCAATGCATACTTTTCTCTCAAGCGACCAAAACAAGAAAATAAGAACCCGTAGCCACTTCCTCAAAATCTCACTTTAAAAAAATATTGTGATTGGTTTATTCAAGGCTAGAAAATCTGTCGCCATACCTCAGCAACTGACCATTCTTCACGATACGCAGCAGGATCTTCGGCCCATTCACGCCACGCATTTACATCATTACCAAGGTCACGACCGCTCACTTCCTTGAGCGAAGCCACTGCCCGGAATTGGACTGCAGGATCAGGTGCCTCAAGTGCTTCTGCGAGCACGGGTATAGCGGCTTCATTGCCGAGAGCACCAAGATCTCGTATCGCATGAAGTCGCACGTCAACATCCTCATCACTCCGGAAACGATTGGCCAGATACTGAACCGCCTCATCTCCTCCAATCTGAAGCCAGGCATCACAGGCAGCAATACGAACGAGGGTATCTGGATCATCAAGTCCACCGATACAGATTGCACGCGAGGACGGGTTGTCGAAGTCGGCACAGAGTTGCAGTATTTCCGCTCTCACTCGAGGATCATGTTCAGCCAACATTTCATTTACAAGTTCTCGTGAAAATTCTGCCTGTGCCTCAGAATCATCGCTTCTTGATTTTTTTGCCTGTTGCCGCAGTTCTTTAATTCTTTGATCTGCATTAAGCCCATACTTTTCTTTTTCGATTGCGGCTTGCTGCGAATCAACCCAAGGCAAGGAACTTGCACAGCCGCCTAAAAAACAACTGAGAACACACCCGGCAAGCAAAGCTCTAGATTTCATAGTTTTTCGAACGGCCGTGGGGAGACCCTGAAACAGACATCGTGACATTGTGTAAACAGTCCTCTGGAAAACAGAGTGTAGGAATTGATACTCTTCAGCGAGGAAAGTACTCATTCACTCGATGCTACACCAACACCAAAGCGGCCTTGTGAATCCAAAAAACAGACGACCTGTCTTGCCCAGATCGCCGCGATGCGTGTGCTTCTCCTCTTCGGCTTCCTCATAATTGAGCCTCGAGCAGAGACGCAGACTTTGGGTACAGTAGAGGTCCGCCTTTTCCTCTGAAAGCAAGTCGTACCGTTTATGGGTAAACGCAGTTTTTTTCTCTATGTAGCACCTGTTCTTGTTGCTGTCTTCGTAGCAGAGGTCCGTTCATCACCTCCCGAGATGAAACAAGAAACCGCCAGTACAATCGAGGTCACTCAGCAGACGGCAGAAGGTGCCCAGCAAACACTGCGTGGCAAACTTGTTGTGGAAGCTCAAGACGGCAGTCTTCTGGTCGAGGATAACCAACAGTTGCTTCACGTTGTTCCCGGTAAAAGCGTCACCCATCGAGAAATTCTCAATGCGGAGTACCTGCTTACCCCAAAACAGTTGGGGCAAGAAATCGTCACTGAACTTCCAGCCGGATTTACATTCCTCACGACTCGACACTACGTGATTTGCTATGATACCTCACTCGGGTATGCCCGCTGGTCTGCAGCCCTGCTTGAACGCCTTTTCAGCGGCTTTCACGCTTTTTGGTCACAGGCTGGACTTGATATTAGTCAGCCCGAACAGCCTCTTATAGTCATCATTTTTTCTAGTCGCAAAGACTACGACCGTGCAGCCAAAAAAGAGGTGGGAGATGCCTCACACAGCGTCGTAGGATATTACAACCAACTGACAAATCGAATTACAACCTATGACATCACAGGAAGCGACTCGACTGACACGACAGCGAGCCAGTCTTCAAATTCAGTTGGTGTCAAGATTTTACAAAACCCTCGGGCCTCGAGTCTTATTGCAACACTTGTTCACGAAGCAACTCATCAACTTGCGTTCAACGCTGGCCTGCACGTTCGGCTTTCACCAACTCCAGTCTGGCTGAGCGAAGGAATTGCAACATACTTTGAAACGCCCGATCTCACGAATTCCAGGGGGTGGCGATCAATTGGGGCCATCAACACACCCCGGCTTGAATTGGTGGTTCAGCAATTCACACCTGGTCTCATTTCCCGGCTTATTGCAGATGACAAGCCCTTTCACGACCCAGAAGAAGCACTCGTTGCGTACGCACACGCGTGGGCCTTTGTCTCATTCTTAGCAACCATGAAAAAAGATGCCTTTTGCTCGTATATCGCACACTTCGAGAAAAAACCACCGCTTGCGAAGGACTCCGCAGCGACCCGAATGACTGAGTTCAAAACTGCATTTGGTCTAACGCCAGACTCTCTCGAGCCGGAACTTATCCAGTACATAAATTCACTGGCACGGAGAAACCGGCCGTAACTGACGCCGGCCACGCCAAACGAACCAACCCTCATAATCGGCTTGCTTCGGCACCATCTTGCCTTTGCCGTCCGTATGAACCCTACAATCGTTCATAGGCTCGATCCTCCGCGAAAATTTGGTCGATGCCAGACTTTGTGTGTTAAGGATAGCAATTCTTTCGGGTGATTGTGTTCGCGAGTCGAGCCACCTGAATCACCTCCACCAAAACAGATTGAACTGTAAAAAATAATGGCTAAGAAAAGAGAAGGTCCCGTTCAGGCTCTTACGATCGCACTGATCATCTTTGTCATGTGTACATTTGTTTTGGCAGTGACGACCTATGTCTTCTACGCCCAAAACGAGGATGCCCAAGCGGCGAAGAAAACTGCTGATGATGCAGCCAACCAGGCTCGCCAAAGCTTTGCTGAAGGTGAACAACTTCTAAAAGATCTGCTTGAATCGAAGATTGGCGTGAACGAAGGAGACTCAATCGAAACTGTTGACGAAGAATTAGGTAAACTTCGGGACAAGGCAAAGGATTACGGTGATGATAAAAACGTGACCCCGACATACCGTGGACTTATCCAAACGCTTGAAAAAGCTATAGCCAATAAAGACAGCGCAAATGAATCTCTTGTGGCAGAAAAAAGAAGCCTCATGGATGAACGGAATAAAATTAGGGCATCATTAGAAGCAACAACTGAAACTCACAGTGCTGCAATAGATGAGAAGCAAAAAGAACTTGCCAAGGTTTCTCAGGACAGCCAAAAGTGGCAGGACGATTTTACTGAAAGGTACCAAGCCTCCGTTCAAGAAGTTGAAAAGGAAAGAGCAGAAAAAGAGCGATTAATTGCTCTGGAAGATCAAATAAAAAAATTCGTACTTCCCTCAATGCGTCCTGAATCGCAGCAGAAATACAGAGCAGCCAAAGACGACCCTTCATCACAATTACAAATTATTGCTGAGGAACTTAGCGACCAAATAGCGGCGATTAAGAAAAAAAATCAAGTCCTCGGCTATATGCGAATTGCAGATCGGCGAGTTATCGATTACATCCACTCGTACATCAAAAACAGCCTACCGGAGGATCGCGTTGAAGGATTCGACGGAACAGTAGTTGTTGTCAACGAACTAGAGCAATCCGTCGTGATTGCATTCCCTCAAACAACTTCTCTCAGGATAGGCACAATTTTCTCTGTCTACAATCCAAGTGAACATCTTCCCTTAACGTCGTCCAAAAAGGCCCTTGTAGAAATTGTTTCCAAAAACGACAGCAAAAGAACTGCCCGCGGGAGGGTCTTGCGTGGCTCGAACTCTGATCCCGTAATCGAAGGAGATGCCGTTGCAACGAACATTTGGAGCCCTATGATGCCTCTGCAAGTAGTGCTTGTCGGCCATGTCCAACTTGACCGAGACTCTGCCACTGACGACGAGGACTTGAAAGATTTAATTGAGAACGCTGGGGGCACTGTTACCGATCAGGTCAGCTACACCACGACTTTTGTAATTGACGCTGGGATGCCAAATCAACAAGAGCAAGATGACGCATACCGTGAAATGGCGAGACGGCGGCAAAACATACTTGATAGAGCTAAAGAGTTAGGCATTAAGATTCTCAATACTGGCAGATTCCTTGAAATGTTCGGGCTCGAAGAAAACTACTTTGACGCCGACCATCTTGTTACGCCCACTCCTTGACCACGGCCTATACTGCAGCCGCTCTCATCGGATGCTTGTTGTTGCGCAGGGCCAATCGTGCAATACTGTCGATGAGCATCGAGGCAGTTTGATTCCTCTGCTTATGTGGACACAACAACTTTCTACTGTGCGGCGTTACAACTTTTTAGGATGAACACGATGCCCTTTCGCTCAGATGGACCAAAAAAACTTGCGATGCTATTACTCATGGCCATTGCACTACCTCTTCTCGACGGTGCAGTTCTCAACTCTGCCTCTGGTGCAGATGGCTTGCCTGCAATTTTCGATGGCAAATCACTTGATGGATGGGAAGGCAACCAAAAACTCTGGCGAGTTGAAAATGGTGTTCTTATTGGTGAAACAACAACACCATTAGAGAAGACAACATATTTAATCTGGCGACAGGGAACCGTTGACGACTTCGAACTTACGCTCTCCTACAGGATTACTGGCGGCAATAGCGGGATTCAATACCGCAGTCAGGATCTTGGTGAATTTCGTGTCACCGGTTACCAAGCTGACATGGAATCCGGAAAAAATCATAGCGGGATTCTCTACGAACAAGGTGGCCGAGGGATTGTTACGAAACGAGGTGAAAAAGTCACTCTCGATGCCGCTGGAGTCAAGAAACAAGACAGTCCTATTGGCACGAGCGAAGACCTGCAATCTGTGATCAAGAGCGGTGAATGGAATCAATATCGCATTATTGCCCGCGGCAATCATCTCCAACATTTCATCAACGGAACGTTGATGTCAGAAACAACTGATAATGACGAGAGCAAGCAATCGTTAAGTGGAATACTTGCCTTTCAACTTCATGCCGGACAGCCCATGAAAGTTGAATTCAAAGACATACGGCTAAAACGCCTCCGACTTATGGACGGCCGTAAGAAACTGATTTTATTAGCAGGGCGTGCTAGTCATGCTCAAGGAGCTCATGAGTTCAGAGCCGGCTGCCTTCTCTTTCAGAAGTGCCTTGAGAAATCCATCGGCGAGAAATTGATCACAGAGGTACATACTAATGGCTGGCCAGAAGATCCAACCGCTTTTGATAATGCTGATGCGATTCTCCTGTTCTCTGACGGCGGCAAAGGGCACCCTGTTATTCAAAGTAACAGACTGGCACAAATTGATGCCCTGGCGAAACGTGGTGTTGGTGTTGCATGTCTTCATTACGGTGTTGAGGTACCCAAAGAAAAGGGTGGCCCAGAATTTCTGAATTGGATTGGTGGATTCTTTGAGACGGATTGGTCAGTCAACCCTCATTGGACGCTTGTCAAAACAGAAATAGCAAAAAATCATCCCATCTGCTCTGGTGTGAAACCATTTGAAATAAATGACGAGTGGTACTACCACATGCGATTTCGTGAACCCAATGACGAGGTCATCAAAATCCTCACGGCTATTCCACCCGACAGCACACGAGAGCGGCCCGATGGCCCTCACAGTAACAACCCAACCGTTCGGTCACAGAAAGGAAGTCGTGAAGTTCTTGCCTGGGCTTACGAGCGGCCCGACGGCGGCCGTGGATTTGGATGTACTGGTGGTCATTTTCATGAAAATTGGGCAAATAACGACTTCCGTACTCTTATACTCAATGCATTGGTCTGGACGAGTGGTCTCGATGTACCTAAGACGGGCATCTCGTCACATGTTTCAGATACTGAATTATCGAAAGACCTTGACCCCCCTCCCCCACCTCGAAAAAAGAAGCGACCACCACGACGGCCTGTTTCTTCTCCATAGAACGTTTCCATCCATACACTCATAAAACACTACGCATTTCATTTTTTAAAAAAGGAGCCTACACATGCCAAAGTTGACTGTTGAAGGATTTGGTGAATTTGAAGTACCTGCAGGAAAACGACTTGTAAATGCACTTGTGGATGAGTGCGGCGTCGATCAAATGCATGCGTGCGGTGGTTTCGGGAGATGCACAACCTGCCGTGTTGAATTCGTATCAGGTGAGCCAAAAGCCATCACAAAAGCAGAAAAAGATGTCCTTGAGGCACGAGGTCTCTCTTCAACACCTGGACTTCGTCTATCATGTCAAATCGCATGCAATGAGGATATGGAAATCAAAGCAACAAGTCGCTTGGAAGGTTCCGGAAGAGCAGATGCCGGCGGCCGCCCTGGAGATGAAATTGAACCGCCACCTGAATGGTGTTAACAACGAAACTGCAGGCCACACGGCAGTCCAAAAATAGACCTGATGCTGCAACTACGAGGCGCCTGCATCGCGCACGATGCTCACGCCTGTTTGTTGCGAGTGTTCTCCAGCGACATGCCCGTCATGAAATAAGCCGTATCATACGATGAATGAACTCGTATGATTCTTTGGCAGTTTCATGCCACCGGTGACTCTGGCGTGGTAGTTCAACATGCAGGCCACCTTGATAACCAGCAGTGAAGAGCTCCTGGAAAATAGGCCGGTAATCGATGTCGCCTTTCCCTAAGGGCAGATGTTCGTGGCGGCAAACAGTCATGTCATCTATGTGGACATTCACAATACGATTAGCAACATCGCGCACAGTAGCTGCCAGTGGTCTCTCTCCGAGACATTCAAGGTGGCCAATGTCGACGGTAAAACCAAGGGACTTGGGTCGACCTAATCTCTTAAACAATTCTTCCGCACGTGCTACCGTATCGATAAACATTCCTGGCTCTGGTTCAAAACCAAGCGCTACACCACAACGAGTGGCATAGTCAAGAACTTCTCCAACACCATCGGTTAGTTTCTGCCATAGGAATACCTCATCAGTATCAGAGCAAACAGCACCTGACCACAGAGATACACAATCCGCATTCAGTTCTCCAGCGAGATCAATCGCATGTCGCAGAAAGTTGATTCTTCGCTTACGATCATCGTGGGTGTCTGAAAGAAGAGTTGGATGGTGCTTTCTTCTCGGATCAAGTAGGTACCGAGCTCCTGTTTCAACAACACATCTCATCTGGGCCTTCACCAAGGCACGCTGCCAAACACGAACCTCCGAGGGAAATGTTTTCTCGTATGGATTGAGCATGTGTCGATCAGGCGTGATTGCAAGAGATGCATACCCTTGCTCACAAAGCAGTGATAACGCATCCAGTGGATCCGCGTCACCAAAGCTATTTGTACTGTACCCAGCTTTCATAGGACATCATGCTCACGTAACTGCTGCAATACGGCGGCCGAGAACAAACCAGACTAACAGAGCCAATACTGTTACCGCCCATTGCTCCCCACAGAACGCGAGCACCAGCACTGCATCGAGTGTGATAATAGACATAATCGCGTTACCAACTGCCGCCTGCATGCGTTGTGGCACCGGATCAATAACAGCTTGGACACAACGGACGAGGATTGAAACCCCCAGTACGCTCCACAGTGCAAGCCATGCAAAAAGACGGCCTTCGACAAGCCAGTGCGGAACATTGATGGAGTTCACTTCAACGCTGACCAGAAGAGGCGTTAACCCTGCAAAAACAAGTCCAGCGGACATAACGAGTGCACCAACAAGCAATTGGTAGCGTTTTCCAGCACCCGCCTCATCACGAGCAAACAACGTGATGCCCATCACATACACACCCATCCCGCAGGGAATCATCCATAGCGGTAACGAGGGTGAACCAGCAACAACCATTCCAAGGGACCAGTTAAGTGCACGGCACCCCCCCATGAACAAAGGCCCCAACCACGTACCCTTGGCATAGCAGTTATAGCCACAGATTGCTGCGGTGAGCATTACCCCAATAGCGGCAGGAGTCACGTCACGCACAGACACTGAAACGACACATGCCAAGACAACACCGAACAAGAGAAGTCCGATGGATACAGACTGAGCGAGTTCAAAAGAAACACGCTTGCTTGGAAGTGGCCTATGGGGACGCTCTGTTTGATCGATTTGAAGATCCACGACATCGTTCTGGACCATTCCGCCAGCGTACAGACACAACGATGATGCTATTGCCAGCCAACCACCGAGTGGAAGATTTTTATACTGATAGAACCCCCCAGCAATCAGAAACCCTGCCAACGGATCAGCAATCGCTGTGGCAAGATTCGGTACACGTATCAGTTTCAACCAACTGACTATCGCTGATATAACCATCGGCTTTGCAGAAGGCTGTGACATATTCTGAAACTTCACTTAGCTTGAGGCACTACGATATCGAGCCAACGCGGCTTGAAAAACTATTCTTGACAGACCAACTGAAATGCCTGCCGCAGCAAAAGTCAGCACAACCATTCCCCAGGCTTGGCCTGAAAGCGGACGAGCGAGAGTACCCGCAGGCACATTCACTACGAGTAATATTGGGATAACGAATGTACAGAATGTACGGAGCGGATCGCCCCATGGGCCTGCATATATTTCAGCGGGATAGCGTGAAAAATTGGTTATATAAAACCAGAAATCATACAAACTCTGGTTTCTACCCATCAGTATTGTTGCAGCTGCAAGCATAATAATAAGTCCGTATAAAATCGCCACACCGCTGACAATGAGTAACGGATAGAGCAGCCAAGCGATGAGCGGCGGTGCAACAGGAAAGCGGAGTACAGCCCAAATGAGCAAACCAAGTCCGACAAGACCGTTCGCCATTGACGAGAAATCAAACCTATGCATCGAAAGTAAAAACTGGGCATCGAGGGGTCGTACGAGAACTGAATCCAGACCACCTGTTCGAACCATTTCTGTAAGTTCCGAAGCGCTGGGCATAAACAAGGTCTGAACAATTGCATTGATAATCAGACCGGTAGCAACAAATGCAAAAAATGGCTCGCGCGACCAACCACTTCCACGACCTATTTCTGGGGTAAAGCTAAAGATCAATAAGTAAAACGCAAGATTCATTGACATCCACCCAAGGCTCGTCAAGCACTCAAGTAAGAAATTCACTCGGAATGTCATGTCGCGCACGAGGCACGCCCGTGCAAACGTGGAAAAAATCTTGATATATCGTCTCATGAATAGTGCCCCAGAAATTAACCGCCAAAACCGCTATATCGTTTTGTGCCTCGCCACCACACAAACCGACAAACTCCTATCATGATGACGAGCCATACGATCTCGATAAGCAGTCCTCTCACAAGCTCCCAACCTGTGATCTTCCCAAGCCACACCGCTGCAGGAAAGTAGGCGGTGTACTCAAACGGTAATAATCGCACGACATCCGCAAGACTTACTCCCGTTATCCCTGTTGGAATATCTGCAAGCATATCGATCGGAAACATATGCCCCGACAGAAGATACTGAAACAACATGTACGCAAAAATAATGCTGGAAACTTCAAGAAACCAAAACGCAATCATTCCGAGGGTTGCCTCCAAGAAAAACCCGAGTAGGAATGAAAGCAGTAACGACAGAATGTAGGCGGCGATTGTAAGACCATCGGGCGCCGGAGGAAAATAACCGCGGCAGAAAAATAGAACTGCGGCGAAGGGAAGTATTGCCACGATGTAGTAAACAAGTTTGTGAGCGATCCGAGAAGCAAGCAAAAATCCAATGTAATCAATCGGCTGAATCAGATACTTCTTCACAGATCCGTCGCGAACACTGCGAGAGATACCTCCTGCCAGACTCGGCATACTTGAGAAAGCTCGAGTGACCATCGTGAGCAGATAGTACGCAACAATGTTGTCACGAGAATACCCTGCGATATCTGTACGACTCGAGGCCGCAAAGACAGCCGTCCAGAGAAAAACCTGCGTGACGATCGGCAGGAAACGCATCACCGTACCCAAAGCAAAGTCGCTTCGATACGCCAATCGCTCCTCAAGGCAAATGATAAGCATTCGCCACCACGACTGTAGTCCTGGGAACCAACCGCACGAGGTATGGTGACTCTCGGAATTTGCAGCGGTGCTCATACTGCTCCAACTTCCTGTTCCGGATCTATGCCTGCCTGCCGATTTGCCGCCCCACGAAACAGACCTGCAACAATTTCTTCCAAGGGTACGTCCTCGACAGAAACATCTCTGACTTGTTGACTCGCCAGTAGTTTTGGCAAGACATCTGCTATCCGTGATCGATCAATTCGCAACGACACACGGGGACCATGTACTTCGCATGAGAATCCAAATCGTTCCATTTCTCCGGGAGCAGGTGCGTTCTCAAGATCAAGTGTCACCACCTTATGCGTTGTAAAACGGTCAACGATTTGCTCGAGCGAACCGTCATAAAGAATGCTGCCATGCGTAACGACCACCACTCGCTCACAAAGGGCAGCAACATCTTTCATATAGTGAGTTGTTAAGATAACGGTAACCGACCGCTGCTTTTGAATATGCCTGAGAAACTCATGAATCGTGTGCTGCGCAACAACATCAAGACCAATAGTTGGCTCATCGAGAAATAACACTTCGGGCTCGTGAAGTAACGCTGCAATAAGTTCTAACTTCATTCGCTCTCCGAGCGAGAGTTCTCGCACTGGTTGCCCAAGAAGGCGAGATACACCCAACATGTCAACAAGTTCATCATGAATTTTTGCAAATCGAGCCGGGTCGATCCGGTAAATTTCCTGGTGGAGCCGAAAACTCTCCGCCGCTGGCAAATCCCACCAGAGTTGATTTTTTTGGCCCATCACAAGGGCAAAACGCCGCCTGAAATCGTCTGCTCGATCCCATGGTACGTGGCCTAAAACACGGGCAGTTCCCCGCGTGGGCGTAATAATTCCCGAGAGCAGCTTTAAAAATGTTGTCTTCCCCGCTCCATTTGGTCCAAGCATCGCAAGGAATTCCCCACGCCCAACGCTCAGATTCACCCCTCGCAATGCATGGATTATTCTATTTTTCCGGTGAAAGAGGCCTCGCACGCTTGCCCAGAGGCCTTCCGGCTTGTCATACACGCGATATTCTTTGGCCAGATCATTGACCTCGATTATGCGGTCACTTTTTGTTTCACTGCTGTTGTACATATGCGGAAGTATAGGCCAAAACGATAGACTTGCCGCTCCTGCAACATTTACTGGAGATTTCCACACGGGAACGAGAGATGTATCGAATTGGAATTGGTCATGATACGCACAGACTTGAGCCCGGAAATGGGCTCTGGCTTGGTGGCCTGAAAATTCCGCATACCCAATCCGCCGTTGGTCATAGTGATGCTGATGTCCTTCTGCATGCCATGATTGATGCAATCCTCGGAGCCGCCGCTCTTGGTGATATTGGAGAACTTTTTCCTGATGATGATCCGAGAAACAAAGATCGGTCTTCAAGTTCGATGCTTGCGATAGCACGTGACCAAGTACGGAACGCCGGCTGGCATATTGTGAATATGGATTGCGTTATTTTTGCTCAAAAACCAAAGATCCTCCCTCACAGAGAGGGAATCAGACAACATGTATCTGATTTACTAGGTCTTGATATCAATCAGGTCTGGCTTAAGGCCAAGACAGGCGAGGCCGTTGGACCAATTGGTGAGGAGCGAGCAATCGCTGCAGAGTGCATTGTATTGCTTGAAACACAGGCGGCATTCACCAAAAACTAAAGACACTGTAGATTTCTGAAACACAAGGGAGCCACACTGAAATATGGCGGAAATGAACCAATCCACTCATAGCTTTCCAAACATAGAACTTTACAACACATTAAGCCACCAGAAAGAGCCCTTCAAAACAGTTGTTCCTGGCAAGGTCGGCATGTATCTCTGCGGACCAACGGTCTACAAGCCGAGTCACATTGGGCACATGGTTGGTCCGGTTATTTTCGACACAATAAAACGGCATCTTGTCTATTCAGGGTGGGACGTTACGTGGGTTGTCAACATCACAGATGTTGACGACAAACTCATCACCGAGAGTAAAAACCGCGGTACGTCAATGGCCGCTCTGGCTGAGGAAATGACCACCGACTATCTGGACAACCTTGCTGCGCTGGGCGTCGACGGCATTGATACCATGCCAAAGGCAACTGACCACATTGAAGGTATTATTCAATTCATTGCGGGCCTCGTTGAGAAAGATTTTGCGTATCCCGCGGACGGTGATGTCTATTTTGATGTCGGCAAAGATGATGATTACGGAAAACTAACAAACCGTTCACTCGAAAAAACACAGGGCGAAGGTGGTGCTACAGCTGACAGAAAGCGGTCGGCTGCCGACTTTGCGCTCTGGAAAAAGGCAAAGTCCGGTGAACCATCCTGGGAAAGCCCATGGGGCCCGGGACGACCCGGCTGGCATATTGAGTGCTCTGCAATGAGTGAGGCCCTTCTTGGTAGCCATTTTGATATCCACGGAGGCGGGCTCGATTTAGTCTTTCCTCACCATGAAAACGAAATCGCGCAGAGTGAATCGCTCCATGATTGCCCCATGGCCACATACTGGATGCATAACGGACTCATGCAGGCAGCAGGGGCAGCAGGCAAGGTCGGCGGTCGCCCGCGAGATGGCGGCGGCACTCCCGACGATCTAGTCGCTACAAAAATATCAAAGTCGACTGGAGCTGAACCATTCCGAGAACTCCTTGCCCGCCACCGACCGGAAGCGGTTAAACTTCTGCTTCTATCAACACATTACCGAAGCCCAATCCATTTTGGTGAAGAACCACTCGGAGAATCTGCTCGTGCACTCGAAGCATTCGAGAGGCTTTTCAGCCGCTATGAAAGGGTCTGTGGAATTTCGTATTACACACTGCCAGCACGCAACCGTTGTGATGGTGATGCTGCTATTTCAGAGTTACATGGAACGGTCGGGGAGCACGTCACAAAATTACGAAATCGTTTCCTCGAGGCGATGGATGATGACTTTAATACTGCGATAGCAGTGGCGACTTTGTTCGACTTTGTACGATTCATCAACAAATTCATTGACAGCGAGGGGCTCGAAAAGCAAACAAAGAAACATGACTTTGAAACGCTTCATGGTCTCATGCACTTAATGCGAGAACTCACGAGCACTCTCGGGCTGTTCCTTACTCCACCGGCAGAAGTACCCTCAGGAACTGATGGGAAATTGTTGGATTCGTTGATGCAGCTAATCATTGAACTACGATCTCGTGCACGTCAGGCAAAAGATTTTGCAACAGCAGACCTCATCCGTGACACCCTGAATGAAGCCAAGATTCAATTAGAGGATCGCGCTGACGGGACTGATTGGACCATCAAATAAATGAGTTCCCAAGACTTTGTCTGTAGGCCCGAAGCAATACTCTTACGTCGCAGGCAGTTCAATTTGAACTGGCTCAGCAGAAGCGTTCTTCGCTTCGCTGGCAGCCATATCACGGATTTCCTGAGATATTTTCATTGAGCAGTATTTCGGACCGCACATGCTGCAAAACTGAGCAGACTTAAACGTCTCTTGGGGCAGCGTTTCATCGTGGTATCGCTTTGCTGTTTCCGGATCCAAAGATAGACGAAACTGCTCATTCCAATCGAAGTTGAAACGTGCATGTGAAAGTGCGTCATCCCGAGTGCGGGCACCCTTCCGATGTCTTGCAAGATCTGCTGCATGAGCAGCAATCTTATAAGCAATGACTCCCTGCTTCACATCCTCTGCATCAGGTAAACCAAGATGTTCCTTCGGTGTCACGTAACAGAGCATGGCTGCACCGCTCCAACCCGCAAGGGCCGCACCTATCGCACTCGTAATATGGTCGTAGCCTGGAGCGATATCAGTGACAAGTGGACCAAGCACATAAAATGGTGCTTCGTCGCACTCTTCCATCTGGCGTTTGACATTCATATCAATCTGATCCATCGGGACGTGCCCCGGGCCCTCAACCATCACTTGACATCCTTTTGACCAGCCACGCCGAGTCAATTCACCAAGAACGTGTAATTCTGCAAACTGGGCCTCGTCACTCGCGTCTGCAATTGCACCAGGGCGAAGACCATCACCGAGACTCCAGGTTACGTCGTACTGCCGAAAAATGTCACAGAGATCATCGAAATGGGTATACAGCGGATTTTGCTCTTTATGAGTCATCATCCATCGAGCAATAAGTGATCCACCACGACTGACGATACCTGTAACTCTATTCATTGTGAGGTGAAGATGTTCTTGTAAAAGCCCGGCATGCACTGTCATGTAATCGACGCCTTGCTGAGCCTGCTTTTCACACATGTCGAGAAAATGCTGGGGCTTCATTTCATCAATATCACCGCCAAGTTCCTCAAGCATTTGATAGATCGGAACTGTTCCGATTGGCACAGGAGACGCGTCAATAATTGCTCGCCGAATGCTGTCTATGTCTTTTCCTGTCGAAAGATCCATCACGGTATCTGCACCGTAGTGAACTGCCATATGAAGCTTCTCGAGTTCTGTTGACTCGTCACTTGTCACCGCCGAATTACCAATATTTGCATTAATTTTTGTCAGTGCAGCGATTCCAATCGCCATTGGCTCAAGGCATTTCGTGAGATGAACCGTGTTGGCAGGGATAACCATTCTTCCACGAGCAACTTCACTACAGACCACGTCTTCTGACAAGTTCTCACGCTCGGCAATGAATTTCATCTCAGGTGTAACTTCGTTCTCACGAGCGCGTTCAAGCTGTGTCATGAATTTTCTCCAAATGATTGGCATGAATGGAAATATGGTGAGCCATATGTCGCCACCACTGTATCACAATGATGAAAAACAGTCTGCTTTCAATTAGCCCGCTAGAGCGTCTTTAAATATTCGAGCACTGCAGTCCTCTCAGATTCGTTCAGCGCCTCAGGAAAGGTATGCCCTCCTGCTGATTTCCCGGGTTTTGTGGTGTCAAAAAATTGCCTTCTCTGCGCAGAAGGCATCCCTTCTGAAACAGCCGCAGCGAACTCCTTTTGGCTGGGTTCCTCAACTTCCAGACCCACTTTTTTCGTATCGTAGCCAACAGGCGTCCGGCACCAAACAGGTGGCCGATTTTCCGGATGAAGAACATGCCATAATGTGGGAACTGAACCATTATGAAAATATGGTGCTGACGCCCACACTCCATCTAACGGTGGAGCCACGTATCCCTCTGGGCGTTGGCGATCACCTATAGATGCTGCATCACGACCAAAATGACCAAACCAACTCTCGTTAAGCGCATTTCTCTCGACGTTTGTTAGTGCATCAAATCGAACTCGATCAGTCCCAATTTCATCAATGGGAATAACCGCCTCCGGGTATTCATCGCTTTCTCCGTACGACCCGTGGCAGCGACCGCAATGCTCACGAAAGACTACCTCGCCATTGCTCGCCAAGTCTTTATTAACGCTCCAACGCCATTCCGGTGGCTTCAGTGATTCGAGCCAGGCCTCAACATGCTCGAAATCTGGCTCCCATTCCAGAAACTTCTCCGGACCGTTTTCACGAACCAACAGGAATTGCATCAGCATGCGGCTTCCTTGCGGGGCAAAGCCATCAGCGTACAGGGTGTTTCGCTTGCGGTAATGCCACCATGGCGGTGCGTCCATGTCATGGTGAATAAGATCAAACCGGGGGGCCCGCGAGATGATATTGAGGGCTGCGTCCCTGTGATGCATGAGAGCGACACCAAACATAACGGCATTCGTCGTGCCACTCGTGGTGCCAAGTGGCAACAGAAGTGACCCAACGTCCATATGCCCAAACGACTTGCCCTGAGCAATTTTCACCAACCGTACTTCTTCCGTGAATGTCTCAAGGGCGTAGTTTGTATTTGGGATGCCAGGGACCATCTCGCCGGCTACCTGCCCTTGGTGGCAAGCAAGGCAACTCATGGTCCAGTTTCCGCTGGAATCGACGACATACTGTACTGACCGTGACGGATCGCTCGGATGAGGAAGAAGGCCGTACCGTTTCATCGCCATCTGCCGTCGCCCCGCCACCGATGCCTGCTCTGCCTGCGACTTCAAAGGCTCCGGCCAAACTGTCCAAAGCGCATCAAAAACTTCTTGGTCGAGATCTGCAGGTAGGTATGCCTTCTCAAGCAGCACTTGGAGTCCTTTTTCAGGACTTCCTCCAATGACGAACCGGCCTGGAATGACATATGCCAATACCACAAGGAACAAAAATACTTTTTTCATCAACTTTTTTGGCAAGAGAAATTCAGGGGACCATACTTTCATGGCATACTTAATCACCAGGGCTTCCGACGCCTCAATCAATTTTTACCATTTTGCCTGTCGTACCGAAGAAATTATAGCCGCTTCACCCGCATTGTCCGACCACCTTCAAACCAGTCGATGAACCATCATGGTTACCGCGAACCCTATCCTCCTCCCGGAACTTCGTAGCCTGCTCCACGAGCAGGACGCAGTGGGTATTCGTGAAGTTGCGGAAGAATTACATCCAGCTACTGTCGCTGAATTTTCTGAGGGCCTTGATGATCATGAAATCTGGCACCTGCTCGACTCACTTCCTGTTGAGCAGCGGGCAGAAATTTTTCCGTATTATCCACTCGCCAGACAGATCCAACTCGTAGAAGATGCAAACAACTCACAACTGGGCCCACTCTTGGAAGGAATGGCGCCTGACAATCGTGATGACCTCCTTCGTGAACTGGATCCAAGTTTCGTCGAAGCCATTCTTCCGCTCGTTGCCAAAGCTGAGCGACACGACATTCGAATGCTTCTGTCCTGCCCGGAAGACTCTGCCGGCAGTCTCATGACAACGGAGTACGCGTCCCTGCCTGCTGACATACCAGCTGGTGAGGCAATTGCGAGACTTCGTACTCAGGCACCAAATAGTGAATCGATCTACTACATTTACATCTTGGAGTCAGACCGCACCCTTGTCGGATTTATTTCGCTCCGTGACTTGATACTCGCGAACCCAACTTCTCTTGTGGCTGACCTAATGCAACGAGATATTATTAGTGTCAAAGTCGACGAACCCACTGAACAGGTTGTACAAAAGCTTGCTCGATTTGACTTCATTGCCATACCAGTTGTTGACAACCAAAATCGTCTCGTTGGTATCGTCACTCATGACGATGTACTTGATACTGTTCGTGAAGAGGCAACGGAAGACGCTCAAATGAGTGCCGCCGTTGCACCGCTTAACGAAGGATATCTTGAGACTGATCTGATCACCATGACATGGAAGCGTGGAGTGTGGCTGACCATTCTTTTTTTCACAGCTGCTGTAACAGCAATGGTTCTGGCACGAACACCTATCACACATGTCTGGCTCATTGCCTTCATTCCTCTTGTGATCGCCAGCGGAGGCAATTCGGGCAATCAATCTGCAACCCTTGTCATCACAGCATTGTCGATGGGTGACTGCACACTTGCTGACTGGCCGCGAATTCTGCGTCGTGAACTCATTCTTGGCCTTCTTCTTGGTACCTTGCTCGCAACACCAGGCTTTCTACTCGCCCTTCTTTACGCACCTTCACCCGCTCAAGCACTCGTTATTCCACTTACCATCTTAAGTGTTGTCATTCTAGGTTCACTCGTTGGCTCAATCTTGCCCCTTCTTTTCCGGTCACTTGGGCTTGATCCAGCGCTTATGAGCAATCCATTTGTGTCGGCAATCGTCGACGTCGTTGGCATTATCCTGTACATGTCGATTGCCTTTGTAATGCTGAGCTAAATACGAAAAACAAGACGTCTGTATATCTGACATAAAAAAACAGAATATCGTCTGCAGAAGCCGCCCGTTATGAGCCGATTTCCTAAGGGTGGGGGATATTGGAAGAAGATCCTTTTTCTACTTAAGGATTCTGTATTCGTGAGCGTCTCAGTTGTCATCAGTACGTACAACAATCCTACCGGATTGCGGATGTGCCTTCTTGGGATGCTCTCACAAACAATTTCTCCTGACCAAATCATTATCGCTGACGACGGGTCTCGACGAGCGGACTATCATTTTTTAAACGAGACGCCTTTCTCGTCCCTTCCAATCGATACAGTGTGGCACCCTGACCGTGGATGGCAGAAAAATACAATCCTCAACCTTGCTGTACGACACTGTCATGGCGACTACCTTATTTTTTGTGATGGGGACACCATTCCCCGAAGAGACTTTGTTGAATCACACCTGAAACATGCCCGCCCAAAAACATTTCTATCCGGGGCAGGCATCGAGGTACCAAAACACGTCCACAAAACTTTCACTGATTCCCAAATCACTGAAAACATGATATTCAGCCCTTCCTTTCTGGCCCCTGCCTGGCCCAGAGTACGTAAGCATTCACTCCGTTTCCAACCAAGCAGTTTAGAAAAGTTTCTAAACGTTCTTACTTGGCGATACTGCGTTCTTCGCGGTGCCAACTTTTCATTATGGAGGAATGACATTGAGTCCGTGAATGGTTTTAATGAGTCATATGGCTATGGAAGTGAAGACCGTGAACTTGGAGTCCGGCTACGAAACAACGGCGTCGCTTCACGCTGGCTTAAATTTTCATTGATACAACTCCATCTTTCCCATGAAAAAAGTTACATTGAACCAAAGCTTGTACGACAACAACGCTGGAAAATAAGAAAGCTTTTTTTCACTCAGCAAACGCAGACGAGCCAGGGGCTCGCGACAGCCTGCGAACGCTCGCTGGCAACAGAAGAAAGCAAGTACATCTACACCCCGACTCAGTTCATTCCGCAAGCACCGTCTCTTCTTCGATTTGCACCACGCCCGCCAACTGAAACCCTGATACAAACGAAGGGGGAGCGAGCAGCTTAAATAGTTCCGGCTAGCTATAGTCGACTCTTTCAATCCCATCGCTCATGAACGGTGCACGAACTAGAAGCACCCTCTGCACAACGGCAACCTGAAATACATGAAGCTACATTACTGCAAAACACCTCTGGGCAACTTTGGTGATGATCTCAACACGTGGCTCTGGCCAACGCTGCTTGGTAACTCTTTTTTCAACACCTATGAAAACTGCCTATTCCTCGGTGTTGGGACAATCCTCAATCAAAAATTACCGAAACGCCCAGAAAAAATTGTTTTGGGCACAGGCACTGGCTACCAACGCCCACCGAAAGTAGACGGGACATTCAGCATCTACTCCGTTCGAGGCCCTCTCACTGCGAAGGCACTCAATATACCACTGCGGAAAAGCATCGGTGACTCTGCGTACCTTTGCCTTGCGACTGATCGCTTCAAGAAACTCTTCGCCTTACCAAAAAAATATCGCGTGTCTGTGATCCCTCATCACCAGACAGCTACAACCATAGACTGGGAAACCATTGGGAAAGTTGGCCAACTTCATTTCATCGATCCACGTAAAGAATTCTTCCAGGTTTTTGAAGATATTGCGCAGTCTGACTGTGTACTCACTGAAAGTCTCCATGGAGCAATTTTTGCCGATGCGCTTCGCACTGCTTGGCAACCCTTCCGAATGGGACATCGATTCAACATGTTCAAGTGGCGTGACTGGCTAGAGTCGATTCATATTGAATTACCCGCTTTTCAAAAGTACCCAATTCTCTGCAGTGAAAAGCTGTCGCTTCCCCGCCGGGCAAAGCATGTAATTGAACGTGTGTGCGGAAATACACTGAGGTACGACCGACTAAGCCAAAAACCCATTCGGACAAACTCTGCACACGAACTGGAGGAGTTCGCAAAGCAACTAGAGAGACAAGCACAAACAAAACCGTCTTACTTAAGCAAAGATATCACCTTACGAAATATTCTGAATGGCTTAGTCGACTGTGTTGAAAGCATGCGTACTCAATATGGCAACGAAGTCCGTAGCATTGCGTAAGAACAAAGCTTGAGACCCTGCAACGCAAATGATTCGACAACGTGATACGAGAACCTATTGAAGCTGTCTCCCAACAGCTTGAGCTACCCTTCGACACATCTCCATTGTTTTTTCAAATGTACCAAAGTCGAGCGTCTGGCCGCCATCACTCGCTGCATTCTGCGGATCAGGGTGCACTTCAATAATTAAGCCATCGGCCCCCGCAGCCACAGCGGCGGCAGCCATGCTAGGCACAAGATCGGCATGACCTGTTCCATGACTCGGGTCAACAACAACCGGCAGATGGGTACGAGCTTGCAACCATGGCACTGTGGCTAAAGGTAACGTAAATCGAGTGTGTGCTTCAAACGTTCTGATTCCACGTTCACAGAGGATCACCTCACGATTCCCACCATCAAGAATGTATTCCGCCGCCAAAAGCATCTCATCAACTGTCGCCGCTGGACCTCGCTTCAAAAGAACAGCTTTGTCGCACTGGCCAACGGCTTCAAGCAGGCGATAATTTTGCATGTTCCGAGCACCAATTTGTAAAACATCTGCATAGCGTGCGACCAGATCGACGTCCTCGGGAGCCACCACCTCTGTCACAACTGCTTGCCCTGTCTCATCTCGTGCTTCAGCAAGTAATTTGAGCCCTTCTTCTTTCAGTCCCTGAAAACTGTAGGGGCTCGTTCTTGGCTTAAAAGCACCACCACGAAGACCAGCTGCACCAGAAGCCAAAACTGCCCGGGCTGATTCGAGGATCTGTTCACGTGACTCAACAGAACATGGCCCAGCGATAACGCCGACATTACCACCTCCGATAGACAGGGGTCCAACCGTTACAACTGTCTGTTCCTGCTGAACTTCACGACTGGCCACCTTGTACGGGGCTAATATTGGAAGGACTCTGGCAACACCGGGAACTGTCTCCATCGCACTTACCGTAGCATCTTTTTCTGCACCGACGACTGCAACTACAGTCCTCTCTGCCCCTTCAATCACATGGGGCTTCAGGCCAAGGGTTTCAACTTGCTCAGCTACCTTCACAACCTGTTCAGGACTAGCATCCGCCTTCATTACGATAATCATGTCTGTCTCCAATAATTCTCTGTGATCACGACGAGCCTCTGCCAAGGCAGCCACCCTGTCAACCATTCACCTTCATTACGCGTTTCTGCCGAAGATCTATAGAAAAGATATACCGTGATCTGTTTGGGGAGAAGTCTTCAAGAGATCTATTGAGCTGGCACGGCATGAAATACTTCCGGAATCTCCTCGTCTCGCTGTTGAGCAGTCGTATTTGTGGTGATCACTATTTTCTCGTCATCACCATCTTCTCTGAAAACATAAATTAACTGCCCCGGTTTACTCCCACTTTTTCTTAAGATTGTACGCAAAACCTCTTCAGCAGGACGGTCACGTTCTGACAGGCCAAACGATTGATTTTTCGTAATCCCCTCTGACTCGAGATCTGCACCAGCTATTTCTATTGTAATACTGACTGCCTCAGAAAGCATTTCAATTGCCGTCTCAAGTGAGTCCGAATCAAAAACCAATGTCACCGGCCGTTGCAATTTGATTGCAGCAGATTGCTGTAAATCATCACTCTTGTTTTCCGCTACTCGACTGCCAATCGGATTCGCTTGAATCTGATCAAGGAGAAGTGATGCGGCCAGCACAATGTTATGACCTGCCATTTCTGGAAGATATGCATTCGCCACAACGAGGTCCCGGCCCTCAATCCCAATACGGAGGTACCGTTGCCCTATACGAAGGATTTCCGGGAGCCGCATCACCAGACGCCGCCCATACGCATCGAGATCACGACCGCTGATCACAGCCTCTGCCTTCTTGGACAGTTGATGCAAACCTACTTCCAATTGACGATCGAGAACCCGCGCGGAACCTACTGCGGGGCTCACTGCATCCAGTTCAAAATAGGTCCGATCATCAAGATGGATCGAAACTGCTGCCGCTGGACACTCCGCACCTAAGATATTTTCAATCGGGTCAAGCAATGGCATTGTTGTCGCTGGCAACAAAACCCGGCCATCGTGGACGAGAAAATGAGGTGAACCCAAAAGCGTGAATTGCCGATTGCCATCTAGAACAGGCCCAAGCGGCCGCATAATTCGGGGAAGTTCGCTTGTCTGGGCAGTTGTCGTCATGAGTGCATCCATAAGTTGCGGCACCGCAACAACCACGTCATTGCCATTCTCGCCGTTTGGATACCAGCGAAGCCACCCTCCTGGATCTTCAGTAGGAACTGCAATGTTAGTGGCTCCTGCTATTACACCTTCCTGCACACCGGTCTCGTGACGGTGAGCCCAAATCGCAACCAGTGGCAAACCGTTCTCATCAGCTTGCCAGCTCACTTGCAACGTTTCAATTTTTGAGAGCGAGCACTTCACCAAACTCTCAAGCAGAACCATGACTGCTTTCAGTTGTTCTCCACCAGCTTTCAGGACAAATTGCCCATCTTTGGAATTCATAACGTCTGCAGGACGGGCCGAAAGAATCAACTGTGAACCTGACGGTAAATAGCGGAACACAAGACGCGATGGTTCAGTTGGCGGCATCCATGGCAACGAGTCATCAACAGCAAGAACAAATGTGTTTTCCTTGCCTACCAGATGCGTTCCTACCGCGGCTTCTGAGACTGGCAGAACTGCAGTCTCATTTGGTACTGAGACACCAGGTTTTTTGTCCGAACCACCATCAAAACGAGAGAACGTTCGCCACATCGAAAAAACAGTGCCCGCTACGAGAAGAGCAACTGCAAGAATCGAAGGGACAGACAGTATTCGAAAAGCCCGATTTTGTTTCCGAGCCTTTCCTCGAGCAGAAGTCTTGAACTCTGCACCGCCTCCAGCAGCTACAGCTATCAGATTAGGCTGAAAAGCACGCTGCGGTGGCAACTCCGGGCTCACCGCTGCACCCCGAAGGCACGCTGCAATGGCATCGACGGCTTCAACCGCATCGCTGTAGCGTCGGCGCGGGTCTGTCGCCGTCATGTAATCAAGCAGCTTTTGAATTTCTTGCGGACATCCTTTTATTGGCGGCCACAGTGATGAGTCACGCCTTCCTTCTTCACGAATAAAAGTACCTGTTGCCGACGGGCTCCCTTTCCAAATTGCTGGCCTCCCTACAAGGATCGTATGAAGCAGGCACCCTATGCTGTAGACATCACCGGCTGGTGTGACCGGCTTACCGGAAACCAACCGCTCTGGTGAAACAAAACAAATACTCTCGGCAAACTGTGCAACAACCTGAGGCGACCTCAGTGAGTCGGCTGCAAAGACACCAAGCGGATCACCTGACAAAGGGTACTGCAGAAGCCGCGGCTCTTTCTGAGAAGGTGTTTCAGTCGACGCTCCCACAAGAGTGCTGGTTGAAATCATCCCATGAATGCCGCCAAGTCGATGAATCTCGGCGACACCCCGACATACCAAGAGAATTGTCTTCACTGCCTCCACAACTGACCACTTACGCGGTTGACTCACCTCAGCAACAGAAACCTGAGAAACAAGATCTTCACAAACAATGAACCGACTTCCTCCGGCTGATTCCAACGCCCATGTTCTTGAGAGGATGGGAGATGTCGTTTCTGCAGCACGCTCTACCTGCCGAACAACCTCAGTCCAAACCTCGACCCGCTGGCTTGCCGAGTCATCGATTGGCACAAGAGACACAGCCTGCTTGGTTGGCTCGTGACGTCCTTGGTAAACAACACCGCCAGGACACATGCCGCGTTTGTCGAGGAGGCGATAGTCCCCCATGAAAAAGTTACTGGCGTTTCCTTTTGCAAGTTGTTTCGCCTGCCAGAGAGTAAGTACTCGTTGTCGTACGAGCCACTGTGCCACAATCGCCGTTTGGTTTTCTTGAGTATCTGATTCTTTCTTTGACTCTTGATATGCGGCACGAATGTCTGAGATCTGTTTTGCACAGAGCAATCGACTCTCAGCAAGTTTTTCCCAGAACGCATCCAAAGGCAGCACAGGCATAACAAAAGACCAGAAATAAAATTCTCGGCTACAAACAGTCGACATCGACGGAGAGCAAGCAGTACAACAAAGTTCACAACGTATAGATTACCCCGTAAATAGCGACTACGGATAGACAGCAGGCAACAAGAATCGTGACAGTTCAGATTCTCCGGTTGTCCTAGTCAAAACCAGAGCGATATGATCCCTTAATATCGACGATAAAGTTAGTATCGTTAGTATCCCAGCAGGGCATACGACGCGAAGCAGTGACATCCCCAAAACAGGTCAAACACTATGCGATCGAGTGAGGCCAACAGAATCTATTTTGATCGAGCAGCAGATCAACTCGATCTCAACGAAAACATGCGGCAACTGCTCCTTACGCCGCGACGAGAAGTACAGGTTCAGATTCCGGTAGAACTTGATTCAGGAGCTATTGCAACTTTCATTGGCTATCGAGTTCAGCACAATAACGCCCGCGGACCAATGAAAGGCGGGCTACGATACCATTCTCAAGTGGACCTCGATGAAATTCGAGCTCTTGCATCACTGATGACCTGGAAGACGGCCGTTGTGAATATTCCGTACGGAGGCGCCAAAGGCGGCATCGCACTGGATCCTACATCTCTTTCAACCCGAGAGCTCGAACGAGTTACCAGACGTTTTGTTGACAACGTGCATGACCTTATTGGGCCTGATGTGGATATTCCAGCGCCCGACATGGGAACCTCGTCGGAAGTCATGGCATGGATCATGAACCAATACGATAAATTCCATGGTTTCTCTCCTGCATGTGTCACCGGTAAGCCCGTGGAATACCATGGGCTACCCGGTCGTGAAGAAGCCACTGGTCGTGGCGTCGGGCTTCTCACCTTAAAACTTCTCAGCCGTCTTGGCAGACGAATACCTGGCACGCGAGTCGCGATACAAGGTTTTGGTAATGTCGGCACGCACACAGCAAAGTTTCTCCGTGATGCAGAATGTCGAATTATCGCGGTGGGCGACGCGACCGCAAACTTTCACAGCGAAAAAGGGCTCGATGTGCTTGAGATGATTCGATACGTCCACAGCAATGGTGGCGCGTTGGCTGGTTACAAGGGAGGAGATGCTATTTCTCACCAGGAACTTCTTTTCTGCAACTGCGACGTCTTGATTCCAGCTGCCCTTGGAGGCGTTCTGACAAGTGAAAATGCCGGTCACATCAAAGCACCCATTATTATTGAAGCAGCAAATGCGCCGACGAATCCTGCCGCCGACGCATTCTTTGATGAAATCGGAGTCACGGTGCTCCCTGACATCTTGTGTAACGCAGGTGGTGTAACTGCAAGTTGGTTTGAGTGGGTACAAAACCGTCAACATTATCAATGGGGAATGAATCGAGTTCGGCAAGAACTGGACCGTATCCTTGGTGAAGCCTTCGAGCAGGTCTGGCAGCTCGCCTCAACAAAAAAGGTATCTCTACGAACAGCTGCTTTTATGCTTGGAGTCGGAAGAGTGCATCGTGCAACGGCTCTTGGAGGCATTGAATAGACCCTACGACATCCCCATCGAGGCCGGCGTACTTCTGGAACGCCGAAGGCTGCGTTCGAAACAATGTCATGGGTGACCTGCAGCTGCCCCCGGCTTTTCACTCGCCGCAGGCCGATACCAGGAACCACGCAACCAACGGCTGATAAGTTCAATCTGCTCACTTGTTAAGGCTGGCAGACCACCTTCGGATGCCACACCAAATCGTGGCATGCGATCGTTGGTGTCTGGATAAAACCGTTGGTGGGTTGGATCAGTGATGATGCCCACTACCCACTCTGTAGAACCCCATCCATTTAAGTCAGGAGCATAGCCAAGTTCTGTCTCATTCTCTCCATACGGATGGCAACTTCCACAGCGATCGGTATCAGCAATCAATTCCCTTCCTCGTTTGACGAGCTTCGTGTTTTCGGTGCCCTTGAGCAGACCAGCCTCTTCAACAAGAGCGAACACAACGGCCTCTTTATCTGCTTGCTTCCAGACCTCTTTGTCCGCGAAATCTTCTGAAACGAATGACACCATGTCCCCTTCACTGTGCGCTGTGTTGCCGAAATAAGCAGCGCTGGCGACCTGCTTGGGATCAAGCAGTCCTCGCACCCAAGATTCTCCTCCGAATTCAAAAAGATTTGCAGCAGAACCTTTTGCAAACTCCCGCTCTACACCTTTTACAGAAGGATCAACATGGGCATGACAACTCGCACAGTGCTGTGCAAATAATCTCGGACCTTGTGTCAGCGGATCACTACGCACCAACGAGAGCGCTCCTGTGGGAGGGATCTTTTCAGGGCGTCCCGCGAGTTCCACCGCTCGATCAGCATCTCTTCCAGCCTGCTTCACAGCACTCAAGAACGCCTCCGAACGACGAATAGACTCGAGTTTGTGACGCCTGTTCTCAAAGTCGGCTATTTTCTTTTTATCATGCCCCAGTGCCGCTGCAATCTTCTCGCTATCCCCTCCCGTTGAGTCAAGTACCTTTTCGACGTCTGCAAAGGCAGACCGGTCCGCCCAGAGCGCGTAATAATCTTCGTGCACCGCCATTGCTGTTAAAAGGCCAGCTCCTGCCAAGATTGCAACTGTAAAAAGGATATTAAAACGATGTCCAAGTTTCCACTGCCCCAAGATTGGCATAAGAAACATCACGCCCAACGTAGCTCCTGGCACGACGATGGCTCCGAGAAATTCACCCGTCGCCCCCCAGCCCTCAAAAACCTTGAGAAACTGGAACAGAAAAAGAAAGTACCATTCCGGTCGGGCGGCAGCATACGGTTCGGAAGGATCGGCCGGCGCGCCAAGTTCTGCTCCAAGATGCCCGGAAACGATCGGTTCACCCGCAAGAATTGCTCGTAACGCTGGAAGGAGAATCACTCCTAGCACAACTGCCATCACAGCAAGCATCGCAACCGCATCTTTGAGCACCTGATCCGGCCAAAACATCGCATCGGGCTGAGTGATTGGCTGCTTGGCGTGCAAGCCATGTTTGCGAAACAGCGAAAGATGCAAGACAAGAAAGAGAACCAACGTCGCCGGTAAAAATCCCGCATGCAATGCAAAGAACCGTGTGAGTGTGTGGTGGCCATAGTCAGGACCGCCTACAACAAGTTGCTGGATCGATGGCCCTATCAACGGCACAAGACCAGCCAAATTGGTCGCAACACGAGTCGCCCAATACCCTTTCTGGTCCCACGGTAAAAGGTACCCTGTAAGCGCCATGCCGAGAACCAGTGTCATCAATATCAGACCCAACCAAAAGTTCACTTCACGCGGAGCTCGATACGCACCGTCAATCACAACCTGCATGACATGGAGAGCCAGCAATACAATCATTGCTTGAGCCATCACGTGATGAATACCTCGGAGGAGCCATCCTCCTGTCATTTCGTACTGGATGAAATAGACGCTTTCCCAAGCAGTCTGTGCGCTGGCTGAGTAACTCGCCCAAAGCACCAAGCCGGTAACAACTTGCGTCATGAATGCGAAAACAAGCGTACTCCCCCAAACGTAGCGCCAACGAGCCCCACCTGGAACTCGCTCGTAAAGTGCACTTTGGATAAGGGCTCGGTAGCCTGTTCTGCTATCAAGCCAATTACCAAGCCCGCGTGTGCTGGCTGGCACGTGAGCCTCCGAAGATGTGTCAGGACTCTGAGTCTCTGTCATTTTCGCGCTACCTTCTCTTCAGTACCTGAATAAAAATTCTGCCACTTCACAGATACTGCACCTGACTTGCTTACCTCGCATTCAAGACTGTCCATTGACCGAGGACTTGGGCTTGGTGCAACAATACCACCGTCAAGAGTAAAACTGCTGTTATGACATGGGCAGCGAAAACAACCTGCTGCCTTATCTAATTCAACAAAGCAGCCGGCATGGGGGCACGTCGCCGAAAGGGCCTCAACGCGATCGCTCCCCTCATCTCTTTTTACATAGACTGCTCCAATCGGTTCGGCTTTAAATCCTGTCCACGCGTCAACGCGATCAGCGATCACCGGAAATTGCCGAGGCTGACCATCTGCAGGAACATTTGTGATATCAGTCAGTGGGAGGAATGTAGCCGCACCCGATGAGCGACGGAGGGGATCAAAAAATGACCACAGTGCAGCACCAAAAGGTGGAACTGTGGCAAGGCCTCCGCACAGGATTGCCAACGCACCGGTCAGGAAGCTCCGCCGCTTTGTCTTTTCGTCAGCTGGTTCTTGATGTGATTCCGCAGTCACGCCCGGACCTCCCTTTTGAACTCTCTCTATTTCCAAGAATGTTGGTGAGGATACACCATTACAACTAGTCTATTCTTTTGACGCGTTAGTATTGACCGGATCATCCAACATATTGACCGGATCATCCAACGGAAAATTCCTGAACGCATCGAGTTTACGACGGTTGAAGAGCATGCCACGCAGCATCGACAGCTTCTGTCACCTGTTTCTCAATCTCGTCGAATGCCCCTGTGGCAATCGCCCCGGCTGCTGCTTTATGGCCGCCGCCACCAAAGTGCCCGGCGAGAGCGCTGCAGTCAGCAGCACCACGACTCCGAAAGCTGAGTTTCACCCTCTTATCAGGCTGCTCAATCATGATTGCGGCAACCTGTGTTCCCTTCACCGCAAGAGTCAGGTTGATAAGATCCTCAGTATCAGCTGGTGAGGCACCGACCTCTTTGATGTCGGACTGACGAACTGTCGAAAGGATACAGTTGCCGTCGTTGAAGGTCCGTGCTCCGGCAAGCGTTCGACCAACGAGATGCAGTCGAGCAAGCGTATCTTGCTCAAAAAGCTCTCGGTAGATGAATGGCGGACTCGCGCCGGCATCGACAAGACGAGCAGCCACACGAAATGTCTCACCGCTTGCAGACGGAAAGCGAAATCCCCCAGTATCAGTCGAGAGTCCGGCATACAGTGGCGTTGCAATCGATTCAGTGAGGGGAACTCGCAAGCGCAGCCCAATTTCATACACAATTCGTGCTGTGGCTTCAGCTGTCGTATCTTTAAACCAACGATCCGAAAGATCATCTTCACTCACATGATGGTCAACAACGACAACACGTTCCCGCCGTCGCTTGAGCACCTCTCCCATTGCCCCAAGCTGCGCCCACGCACTGGTATCAAGAACTATGAGCAAATCACGATCATCAAGATCTGCTGGTGTAATACCTTTTGCTAATGACTCCAATTTATGCTGGGGATCAATCCACTGAAGATTGGCTGGCGTCTCCTGCGCATTGACTATACGGACATCCTTGCCGACGGCTTCGAGAATCCCGGCCATTCCTAACTCACTACCAAGAGCATCGCAGTCGGGCCGAACATGACTTGTGAGCACAACTCGCTTTGACTCATCGAGAACTGTGAGAAACGCAGACCAATCAAGACGCATGGAATTTTCCTTTGTGTAAAACACGGACGCAGCCAAATTCAGAAATTTCTATAAAAAACCGCCCCCTCAGTTTACCCGGAAAAACACGTCGAGGAGAGTGAAACTCCTTGAGCCTCCGGTTTTTCTAAATTCACCCGTGACAGGGATTCGACGTGCACAACATCCGCATGAAGTTGCTTTATAAGTGCCTCGACTCCCTCGAATTTTTCAGTTGAACGGAGGCGTTGAAAAAATTCTACCTGCAGCAATTGGCCGTAAAGATCGCCCGCGAAACCAAGCAGATGAACTTCTATAGTCCTTTCCGCAGCACTGAACGTGAGGTTTTTCCCTACATGAATCGCTGCCCCATACCGGCCGCCAGACGCTGTCGTAGCTACTCCTGCGTAGACACCGTCATGAGGAACCAAGGTATGCACATTCCCAAGATTTGCCGTCGGGAAACCAAGTGCCTTACCACGTCGCTGACCCTGCTCAACCTGCCCCTGTACCCTGTATGGAAAAACGAGTAAGTCATTCGCGTCAGCTACATTTCCTTGCTCTAACAAACCACGTATTCTTGAACTCGAGACTGCAGTGCCAGAAATCCGCACAGGGGATACTGCCGTCAACTCAATTGAATCTCTGTTAGCCCATCGCTTCAGATCTGACAATGTCCCCTGTCGATTACGTCCAAAATGGAAATCCTCACCCTCAGCGATAGCAGCCGGATGAAAACATCGACAAAGCACCTCGCTATAGAACTCCTCGGCCGAGAGATTCAACAAATCTGGGGTCGTATTGAGCACAAACACTGCGTCTAAACCCAGAGAGAGTAAGAGTTTTGCACGACGTTGTGTTGTTGTTAAAAAACGTCTGGCGAGGCCTGGGTGAAGCAGTTCTGCAGGATGAGGGTCAAACGTCAACGCGACAGCCGGCAGGCCGCGAGGCTGAACCAGACTGATCAATCGCGCGACAATTTCTCGATGCCCAAGATGCACACCGTCAAAGTTTCCAACTGTGATCCCGCAGCCATTTTCAGGCAACGTTACACCCTCGCGGTTACTAAAGACGGTACCTGAAAATGTTCGTGTCACGTGTGAAAATTACAGAAAGCGGTAAAATAGTGCGGGGAAGCATTAGTTGAAATCATACGGACTGGAAGTGCAACCCAATCAGCAGCAGTGGCCCTCGGAGTATGATAGAAAAACTTAAGACTGAATTTTTTCTTTCGAGTTCAAGTTCCTATGACTACCCCGCCTGATCAAAAACAAATCTACCTCAATGCAGAGATGGCAAGCCGCCTAGCCGGAATTGATATCGGCAGCAACAGCGTACGACTTCTCGTTGCTGAGGTGTTCCGCGGAAGCAGCTATCGAATTCTCGACGAGGAACGTGAACCGACACGACTCGCTCGCAGCATCTCTTCTGACGGGCGACTCGATGACGATGCTATGGCGAGAACTCTTGACGCTCTTGCGACGTTCAAGCAAATCGCTGCTGGGTATCAGGTTTCAGCACTGCGTACGATTGCCACATGTGCTGTGCGTGAAGCCACCAACGGCTCCGAATTCTGCCATCGCATACAAAATGAAGTTGGCCTCAATGTTGAGGTTATCTCTGGAGAGCGAGAGGCTCGACTTGCCTTCTCCAGCGTGCAGCATGCATTCGACCTGAATGGAAAAAACATAGTCATTGCTGATATCGGAGGCGGCAGCACAGAAGTTGTCTTCGCCACCGGATCTCTGGTGGAATCTATTTTCTCCACACCGCTTGGTGCAGTGAGGCTTACAGAACGATGCGGAATTGGAAGCGGTACTGACGGTGTCGAATTTCAGCAAGGACTTATTAAGCTCGACAAAGAAATTACAGGATGCTTAAAGCGCGAGACGAGTCGGCCTCTATTTGCACCTCATTTTCTTGTTGGCTCCGGTGGTACTTTTACCACCCTTGCAGAGCTGGTCATGGCCTCAAAGAAGGAGGCCGACATCCCGGTCGCTGGCTACAAAGTTTCCCACGCAGAACTCCGACACCTCCTTGATCAACTCAAGAAAATGTCACTTCGATCGAGGAAATCAATGGCGGGTATGTCATCTGACAGGGCTGATATCATTATTGCCGGACTCTCGATTATTGATGGTCTCCTCAAACGATTTCGAGTCAATACGATCCTGGTACACACCCGAGGAGTTCGAGACGGGCTCATCCGCGAGATGGTGGATGAGTATTTTGGGGGGGAGACAAACGATCCTGCTGAAAGTGAACGGGCAGTTGAACGGCTTGCAGAGACATGCTCTGGTGAATTGGAGCATGGCCGGACTGTTGCGGCATTAGCTGGAAGAATTTACGACCAACTTGCCTCACCACTCAAGCTTCTTCCAGCTGACCGAAAACTTCTTGAAACAGCTGCGAGGCTGCAAGACGTTGGGTATGTCATTAATTATGACCAACACCACAAACACAGCTACCACCTCATACGGAACAGTCGACTCCCTGGGATATTAGGCCCAGATCTTGAGATGATTGCGAACATCGCTCGCTATCATCGTGGAGCATTCCCTAAGAAGAAACATCAGAACTTTTCGCGACTTTCCTCTGATGACCAACAGCGGGTTCGGAGCATGGCGGCTATCCTGCGACTCGCTGGGGGCCTCGATCGGAGTCGGTCACAGCAAGTTAAAGATGTGCTCGCCAGTATCGATAACGACGGTGCAAATCTTGTCGTTGTATCTGACGCCAACCCTCAAGTTGATATCTGGGGCGCAGAGCGCAGAACCGATCTTTTTGAGAGAGCGTTCGATATGCCTGTGCGGATTCGGTGGGCTGGACCGGAAAAAAGTTGACATGACCTGGTGACTGACCATTCAGGAACACAAAACCGATCAGGCATGCATACTCACGCCATTTCCTCACAAAACGGATAAACCATACGACCGGCCCCGAAGGAACGTATTTTTTGAACCTTCAGCCCTTTGGCATCTTTCACCGAGTAGAGTTAGAAGAAGACACGATTTTTCCGAAACTCTGACTGATTCTATTTCCGTCCATTTGGCGTCCAGAAACCATGAATTTTAAAAAACCATCTTTTGTGATTTTTACACTCCTGACGACTGCCTGCATTGCTTCATCCGCTGAAGCTGCTCGCTGGAGGAAAACGAAATCCTCGAGTTACCAGAATTCTCGAACCCCTAGAAATCAGGCACCTTACAAACCAGGGGCAAGCCCATATGAGACTGGAATTGAGGGCCGACCCCGCTATTATGTTCCGCCGACGATACCGCGGACGCCGACGTGGAAAATGTACGGAACAGAGCCGGGGGTCGCCGCAGGCGACTGGCCACGCTACGCTCCATTTGGATTCGGTGGCTATCGATTCCCGGCCGTTGGCAATGCAGCATATCGCTGAACAGGGCGGAAAACAGTGAGCCACCTGACAGGAGGCTCAACTCACCGTGCCCGATCTTCTTGAAATCACACCCAACGGCCTCTTCTGCGCTGCCGGTAATTTCTATATCGATCCATGGCGACCTGTATCTCATGCCGTTATCACCCACGCCCACGCCGACCATGCCCGGCCGGGCAGTGATCGCTACCTTTGCGCCGCACCTGGCATGCATGTCTTACGTACCCGCATGGGCAGTCAGGCATTGATCGATACTCTGAAATATAACGAGCACCTTTCTATAAATGGGGTTGATGTTTCGCTCCATCCAGCAGGCCATCTTTTGGGTTCCTCACAAGTGCGAGTGAGTCATCGGGGGACAACCTGGGTCATAACTGGTGATTACAAACTCCAAAATGATTCCACATGTGACTGTTTTGAATCCGTTCCCTGTGATGTTTTTGTCACCGAAAGCACCTTTGGCCTACCTGTTTATCGTTGGCCTGCTCCAGAAACTGTTGCTCATGAAATAAATGCATGGTGGAAAACAAACGCCGACTCTGGCCGTACCAGCGTGCTGTTGGCGTATGCACTCGGCAAGGCACAGCGGCTTGCCTCATTGCTTGATCCATCAATCGGACCAATATATGGACATGGGGCCGTGATGAAACTTGTTGAAGCCTATCGGGCAAGCGGCGTACGACTTCCACCGATTAATCGAATACCACCGCATAGCCGAAAAATAGGTGGCGGGCGTGGGATTGTTATCGCTCCTCCAAGTGCTGCAGCTACAACCTGGATCAATCGCTTTGGTGAGACATCTATTGCTATGGTATCCGGCTGGATGCTTCTTCGTGGCGTCCGTCGACGACGTGGGATTCCGAAGGGCTTTATCCTGTCTGACCACGTTGACTATCCAGACCTTATGCAGGCGGTTCAATCTTCGGGTGCACAACGAGTCCTTGTTACTCACGGTTTTACAGACATAGTCGCACGATTGCTTACGGAACAAGGCCTCAAGGCAGAGGTACTTGCAACACGTTTTGTTGGTGAAACGAATCCTGATGATGGTGCCCCAGACGAAGACGCCCCAGAGCTTACGGCAATCACTCGTGAACCTACCGACACTGACAAAAAAGATGCAGAGGATGCCTAATGAAACGCTTCTCTGATCTGTATTGGAAACTGGATGGCACAACCAGTACGAACCAAAAGATTGAGGCTCTGAAAGAGTACTTTGTGTCGGCACCTCCTGAAGACGCTGCATGTGGACTGAGAGTGCTGTGTGGAGCCAAACAACTACGGGCTGTGTCGACACGATCACTCAGAGAGTGGGCTGCAGAATTCGCCGAACTCCCTCTCTGGCTGGTTGAAGAAAGCTATGCTCACGTTGGCGACCTTGCCGAGACACTCGCCCTCATCTTACCGGACCAACCCACAGATGATGTGATCAACCAGAACCACAGCACTGAACCGCTACCGCTCTCTCGTTGCTTCGAAGAAACAATACGTGGACTCAAGGGAAAACCAGACAGCCACAAACGACAGGTCGTTGAGGAAACATGGAAACGGTTGACGCCCCGTGAACGAATTGTCTGGCACAAACTATTAACCGGCGGCTGCCGCGTTGGCGTATCAAGAACTTTAGTCGCACGAGCACTCGCAGAAATGTCTGGTTTGGAGCCAGCAGTGCTTGCCGAACGAATGATGGCCGCAACAATTGAGACCGCAGAAGACTTTCAGTCGCTTATTTCACCACACCCCACGTCTGCTGACAGTCTCCGCCCCTACCCGTTCTTTCTTGCTTCGCCAATAAGCAATGAACCTCAGGAACTTGGCTCCGTTATGGACTGGCAAGCCGAATGGAAGTGGGACGGCATGCGGGCTCAGGTTGTGCGAAGATCTGCTGGAATCTCAATCTGGAGCCGAGGCGAAGAACGAATGAATGATGCCTTCCCTGAAATTGTAGAAGCTGCAGAACATCTCCCTGATGGCACTGTTCTCGACGGGGAACTGCTTGCAGCCCACCCGAACAATCTCCTTCCCTTCTCAATGCTGTCGAGGAGAGCAAGCCGTAAACGTGCCGGCAAAAAGATTCGTACTGATATCCCAGCGGTCTTTGTTGCGTACGACCTGCTTGAAACTCAGGGAAAGGACATTCGACCGGAGCCTCTTTCTCTTCGCCGAAGGAAACTCCTCACTCTAGTGCCATCGACTTTTCAAGGAAAACCAGCATCGTCTGGCGGACCAGCCACACTTCACCACACTCCTGCCACCAGCAGTGACATCAGAATGTATCACTCTCCTCTTGTTGATGGTGCATCATGGGACGAACTCGCTCTCTCCCGACAACAAGCTCGCCAACGTGGTGTTGAAGGGCTCATGCTCAAACGAATCACAAGCAGCTATGCACATGGACGACCCCGAGGAGACTGGTGGAAATGGAAGGTTGAGCCACTCGAAATTGATGCCGTGCTTCATTATGCCCAAGCTGGGCATGGCCGCCGTGCCGGCCTGCACACCGACTATACGCTTGGTGTCTGGGACGGAGAGCAACTTGTCACTGTCGCAAAAGCCTATAGTGGACTGTCAGACAAAGAACTTATTGAAATCGACAAGATTATTCGTAGGACGACGATTGAGCGGCATGGTCCGGTTCGGGTCGTACGACCAACGCTTGTATTTCAGCTGGCCTTTGAAAATGTATCGAGATCAACCCGTCATAAGTCAGGGATAGCCGTTCGCTTTCCGCGAATAGCGAGATGGAGACGTGACAAACTTCCTCATGAGGCAGCAACACTTAGCGACTTGAAAGCACTTCTTGCACAAGCAACTGGCCAACAGTAGCTATCTGGCGAACAAACAGAGTAGAACCAATGCCCTCAGCACCTAAAGCCACACTTCTCCAACGGCGACCACCATCCGGAAAACAAGGTTCGTCACGAAAAAAAGATGCTCCAACTCCAAAACTAGTTACTGACCTGGCCACTCTTGGTGCGACATGCGAACAATGGTTTAAGAATCGCAGTCAAACGCCGTTTGAGTTCCAGCGTGCAACCTGGCAAGCGATGGTAGCCGGAACTGATGGCCTTCTTCACGCCCCAACAGGTACAGGAAAAACACTCGCAGCGTGGTTTGGCGCATTGTGTCGAAGCTCTGCTTTATCCACGCACCACAAGAAGACCGGCATCCGGATTATCTGGATCACTCCACTACGTGCTCTGGCGACCGATACCGCCCGTGCTCTTGAAGAACCACTGGCAGACCTAACTGAAATGCTTGGCTCCCACTGGCAGGTTGGCACCCGCACTGGTGACACATCGGCTGCTGACCGTCGCCGCCTCCGACAGAATTGGCCCGAGGCTCTTATCACCACGCCTGAATCACTTTCTATTTTATTGTCACTCGAAGACAGCCAGGAAATATTTTCAGATCTCGACACCGTTATCGTCGACGAATGGCACGAACTTCTCGGAACGAAACGTGGTGTTCAGACTGAACTTGCATTATCAAGGCTACGGGCCATTCGTCCCGAGGTGATCACATGGGGACTATCTGCAACCCTTGCGAATCTTGATGAAGCCGTTGCCACACTTGTTGGACCAACGCGGTGTGACCATGCTCGGCTGATACAAGCGAATGCACCACGAAGGCTTGAGTTCTCGACGATTATTCCTGACCCGATTGAGCGATTTCCATGGGCAGGACACATGGGGCTACGGCTCCTCCCACAAGTTGTTCAAGCAATTGATTCAGCCAGAACAACTCTCGCGTTTACAAACACTCGCTCTCAGGCTGAACGTTGGTATGACGCAATCCGAGAAGCCAGACCAGACTGGAAAGACACGCTAGCGCTTCATCACGGTTCCGTTGACCGTGAACTACGCAATACTGCTGAAGCAGGTCTTCGCGATGGATCGCTCAAATGTGTTGTTGCCACGTCAAGCCTTGACCTTGGTGTTGATTTCGGCCCTGTCGAACAGGTGCTTCAGATCGGAAGCCCAAAAGGAATTGCGCGAATTCTTCAGCGGGCTGGCAGAAGCGGTCATACGCCTGGTGCCGTTGGTCGACTTATTTGCATCCCAACTCATGCTCTGGAACTTATCGAGTGCGCTGCCGCACGATTGGCTGCCACAGCTGGTTCCGTTGAACCCCGACGTCCTCTCACGAATGCTCTTGACTGTTTAGCACAGCACATCGTGACAGTGGCCTGCAGTGGAGGCTTTCGTGAGAACGACCTGTATAATGAAGTGAAGGGAACGGTCGCGTTTGCAAATCTCGATGACCAGTCCTGGCAATGGGCACTCGACTTCGCCGCTCGCGGTGGGCATGCTCTTTCCGCCTACCCTGACTACTGCCGAATCAAGGAACGATTTGGGCGGTGGTACATTGCCAGCCCAGCACTGGCTCGTCGACACCGAATGAACATCGGCACAATTACGTCGAATGCAACTGTCGAAGTCAAATGGTGTCGTGGTGGCCGACTCGGCACCGTCGAAGAATCCTTCATCAGCCGTCTGAATACCGGAGACCGATTTCTTTTTGCTGGACGACCGCTCACACTGTTTCGTTTTGATGGACTCACAGCCTGGGTCAAACGATCCCGGGGAAGCCATGGACTACAAGTTCCTCGATGGAATGGCGGACGGATGCCTCTTTCCACGCTGCTTTCTGCAGCAGTGCTTGAACAGGTACGTCTGGCTGGAGAAAGCCAACAGGATTCATCTGCACCTCCGCTGCCTCCAGAAACAGCAGCCATTGCACCTCTTATCACAACTCAAGCCACATGGAGCCGCTTGCCGACGCATGACACGCTTCTGATCGAACGAGCCCGCAGCCGAGATGGACATCATCTCTTTATTTTCCCTTTTGAAGGCCGACTCGTTCATGAGGGTCTGGCAGCTTTACTTGCCTGGAGAATTGCAAACAAGACACCGAGCACGCTGACACTTGCAGCCAATGATTGGGGATTTGAGCTTTCTGGAGCCAAACAACTAAAACTCGATGCTCATGACTTTCGCCAACTTTTCAAACCTGGCCAGCTGCTTGAAGACCTCTTTGCATGCCTCAACGGAACTGAAATGGCAAAACGACAATTTCGGGAAATTGCTCGTGTCGCTGGCCTGATTCAGGGAGGAACGCGATCAGCAAAACAAACGCAGGCATCTGCTGGTCTAATTTTTGATGTCCTGAGTGAATACGACACTGAGAACCTACTCCTTGAACAGGCTCGTCGGGAAGTGCTGGAGAATCAGTTTGAATTCCAGCGACTTTCTGAATCTCTTGATGCAATTGCGAAGAAGGAGATTGTAGTTATGGATACCCCGAGGCTTTCACCACTTGCATTTCCAATCTGGGCGGAACAGATTCAGTCACGTCTCTCAACCCAGAATTGGCGTCAACGGATTATGCAAATGGCTGAAGAACTCGAGCACGCGGCACGCATATGACACAAAAACATTCATCGTCATCGCCTCTTGCTCGAGACACACAAGGCATACGGATTGCCACCGCTGAAAGTGGAACCCTTCCCACTGACACAGACATTGTCCTGCTTCCTGGGCGAGCAGCATTTCTTCCACAAACATCGACTGTAGTCTGCTCAGATATTCATCTCGGAAAAGCGGCAACTTTCCGACATGCTGGCATGCCGATTCCTGAGGGATCAGCACAACACGACCTTCAGCGACTCACCGGCATCGTACAGAGATACAGGGCACAACGACTTCTGATCACAGGCGATCTCTTCCATGCTCGATCAGGATGTACACAACACGTGCTCGATGACTTTTCTGCATTTTGCGAACAGGTTCGTCTATCACATAACACTGACGTTGTTCTTGTCCTTGGCAATCACGAACAATCTCTTGGAAAAAAGTTTCGGCCTTATGAAATCGGTATAAGCCGGTACGAACAGGAGATTATTGAACCACCTTTTCACTTCATACATGACCAGACAAAGCAGTCCGAGGCACAGTCCAACTCCTTCACGATTGCCGGCCATATTCATCCAATCATTACCATCAAAGGAACCAGTGGAGACCAACTAACCTCCCGCTGTTTCGTTACATCACCTAATCAACTGATTCTACCGGCATTTGGCTCTTTTACGGGTGGAAGTCGAATCAAAATGAATCAGGCAAGCCGAGTCTGGCTGGCAGGAGAAAGTGACGTTCACACTCTGCCTTGGCTAAGCTGATTTCAAGTATTTTTTGCTCGGTGAAAAACCCGACAAGCCGTTCCACCGTAAGCTTCAGAAAGCATTTGCAACCGTTCTCTTCAAAAAACTTCTGCCGCTCATTAATCAATATCATTTATATTAATATGGAGAGCAAGTGAGAAGAAAATCCTAAATTATACCTTTAACGTGCTCAGGCACTGCAGGGTGATAAATGAATCGTAAAAAGCCATTTGCAACTGCGTTACTTACTGTCTCTTTGGCCACATTCACTTCTTGCCCGCGCGTTAGCCCTCATGTCATTCATGCAGCAAACCAAGAGTCCCCGCAAAACCCCTCTGCTCGCCCTGGGCTTATTGGCCGCCTCAAGGATGTAAAACCATCTACAAAAAAAACAGAGCAACCTTCTCCTCCTGCCCCCATCCGGCTTCCTCCAGCTAATGCCCCAGGGCAACCGGGTCCAGCTGGCACCAGTATTGAAAAACGACTGGAAACGGCTGGTGCAAAAACTGGTGATATTCAGATTTCATTGGCATGGAACACAACAGATGATGTTGACCTTCATGTTGAGTTCACCCCACACGGCAAAGGGGCACTTATGTCAGAAATCAACTGGCAAAGTAGAAGAGGCCGCTACGGGGGCTATTTAGATGTTGACATGAATGCTGGCGGTGGTCGATTTTCGAGAGCGCCTGTAGAAAATATTTTTTGGCCAAGGGGCTCGTCCCCCAAAGGGTTTTTCAGAGTTGGAGCTCAACTTTATGCCTCCAGAACAAAGCGTCCTGTAAAAATTATAATTCGCATCAAGATAGGCTCTGACATTAAAACAATAAATGATGTTGTTGTTCTGGGTCCCACAAAAATTATCTCTAATTTTCAAGTGCCCTTAGAGTAAGAAACGTACAAATCTGTGAGAAGTCCGCAGCATCTTGTCCGGCACTAGATATGTGAAAATCTAATATTTTCAAAACCGGACTTAACATTTCGTGATCACTGCGCAACCGACTGACCACCAGTGTCGACTATCGGATTATCGTCTGTAGCAGGAATGGGATTGTACTTATAACCTGCCGAGACAAGAACGGCCTTGACGGTCTGAAACTCACGAAAAGAATCTCGGTGGGCACATACAGCCACCGACCATTCACTTGGCCGAAAGGGCCTCAGCCATTGCTTTAAAACATCAGCCATTTGATCAGAACTGGCATCAACACCTGCAGCTGGTCTTGGTTTCGCGGTTAGCGTATCACCATCGTCCTGGATAAAAAAATGGTCGGGATTTGGCCCCAAACGTTTAAGGCCTGGGCTCCACTTATGCATCATATAGACACGACCAAAACGAAGATAAATACCAACCTGGCCCAACGTCGTTTGGGCCCTCACTGGCTTCTTGAAATCTACTTGGTCTGATTTCTTATTGAGTTCAATTTCGAGCTCGAGCCGTGCAAGCTCAGCTGCATTCTCCTGCTCTACTTCAAGTTCCTTTTTTGCATCTTTTACGGCCTCTTGCGTGTCCAGCAATTCCTTATCGAGTTGCTCTATTTTTTTACGCACCTCGGCTACCACTCGTTGAATCCGTGTGATCTCAGTGAGCGCATTCAACTCCTCGGTGATTAATTCATCAATTGTCTTCGTTAATTCAATCAACTCTTTTCGCAAAATTTCAATATCGGGATCCGATGCAGGCAACTGACTTATTTGGCTTTGAAGATTTTGGATGACTCTGCGAAGCTCTTCTGCTCTCGTTTCGGCACGTATCTGCTCCGCTTCACTCATCGGATCCGAAATTGGTGATTCGGTTGTTGCCTTTCCGACATGACGAAGCATCAGTGATACTAGAATCGCAAGAAATAACACTCCACCAAAAGTATTGGTGATAGTATCTAAAAGCAGATCAAGGCTGCCTTCAGAAGACCGTTTCCTACCCATACAACCACCTCTAATCTTTGGCTGACTCCGCAAGGCCGTCCCTAATCGCTATGTCTTCTGCTATCAGGTCAACACCATATAAAATGCTTTTCGCCGATAACTCCGACTCAAGGTCATTCAGTAAATCCACACCCGACGGACGCACCAAAAGGAGACAGTGATCAGTCGCTGATCTCCGAGCAGCAAGCCACTGTTGAAAAGAAGGATCCGTTACTTTTTCACCTAAAGAGTCTTGTGCCCCCCCCCCAAGCTTAACCGCGACGAGCCCTTCTGAAGAGACGTTTATCAACCAGGCCTGTAATCCATTTTTATCACTGGAATTAAAAACCATTTCATTTCCAACCGGACGACCGGGAACCTCTTTTTTCAACTGATTGAGCCGCTCGCTCTCATTTTTGTTTTCTTCTCGAAGCCCTTCTATTTCACGATTCAATTCGACAATGTCATCCTTAGCTTGCGTAAGTGCCTCAAAATCCTCCCTACGACTTTCCACATCTTGATTCACTCGTGCTTCGAGACGTCTAGCTACTTTTAACATTTGCTCAGCGTCATTCAGTTTCGATCGAATACTGTCTACTTCCTCATGTTCTATCGCGATTTCCTGTGTAATGGCCTCTTTCGTTCGACTATCTTGATTCGACTGATCTGCAGATTCCTTTTGACGAGCCAATTCTTCTGAACGTTGACTCAATCGATCAATAACATCGTCCATCATCTGTCGAGACACTGCTCCGTCAGCAGCTCCAGCTGAACGCTTTGTCTCAATCAATGACAAAGTCATAATAAGTAAGATCAGAATGAGAATCGCTGTGACTGCAGTAATAATATCCTGAAAAGAAAAGAGTGAGAACGCTGCAGAACGACGTTTGCGGCTCATAAAGCAACCTCATTACTATTCATCAAGACGCAATCTTCCAACAATTTTTTGGATACCATACTCGAGCGCCTCATCAAGGAACTCTTCTTCAGCTTTTTTCACCACGACCATCAACAACTGAATGATTAGCGCTGCAATCAGTGCAATTAATGTTGTATCAAAAGCTGTCGCCAGACCTGCAGTCACCCCCTGCAACGAGTCTGATATTTGTGTCACGTCTTCCGCTGATTTCAACACACTACTGAAACCACCTATAGCAGTCGACAGGCCAAGCACTGTA